>Ga0070741_10000187_pt1 | contig 230781 bp, 212 predicted proteins | sample Coa_R1_4_FD_66440 | JGI IMG/M metagenome (GOLD analysis project Ga0070741, IMG submission 66440) | Surface soil microbial communities from Centralia Pennsylvania, which are recovering from an underground coalmine fire - Coalmine... | ecosystem: Environmental > Terrestrial > Soil >... | reverse complement strand
ACGATGGAGAAATTGCATTTGCGGATGAGCAAGTCGGCCGGGTGATTCGCTTTTTGAAGGAGAAGAAACTCTACGAACGCACGATCATTGTTCTCACCGGTGATCATGGCGAAGGACTGGGAGAACACGGCGAGAAGACCCATGGTTTTTTTATCTACAACTCTACGCTGCACATTCCACTGATCGTTCACCTGCCGGACCAGCCAAAAGGGAAGGTTGTCGGAGATCCTGTTAGTACGGCGGACATTATGCCGACAATCTTGGATGCGCTCCAATTGCCGGCTCCGGCGGGGGTGCAGGGAAGCAGTATGTTGGCGGAAATGGGCGGCAAGGCGGAGCAGGCGTCACCACTTTATGCTGAGACGTTTTTGCCCCGCTTGCATTTCAACTGGAGTGAGCTGCGCGGCGTGGAAGTGGGGAAGTATCACTTTATCGAGGCTCCCAAGCCGGAGCTGTACGACGTCAGCAAGGATCCCGGAGAGCTGAACAACCTGTATGCCGAGAAGAAGGCAGTGTCAGAAGAAATGCGGGCGAAGCTGGGCGCGATCATCCGGCAATATACAAAGGGCAAGGAGTTGGCGGAGAAGACGGGGCTCGACCCGGCGCTGATGGAACGGCTGAAATCGCTGGGTTACGCGGGGTTTTCAGGTGGGAGCAGTCCAACGATCAGCGATGCGAAGCTGCCCGATCCGAAAGATAGGATCGAGGTATACGAACTGGTGTCCGAGGGCATGGCGGACAGCCAGCATGGGCGATATGAAAAATCGGTCGAGGAGCTTACGACGGCTTTGAAGACCGAACCCGATTCGGTTCCTATCCATTACTTGCTGGGTCTCAACTATTACCGCTTGAAAGATTACGGGAAGGCGATTGAGGAGTTTCAGCGAGTGCTGAAGCTGAGCCCCGATTATGCGCTGGCAACGTTTGAGCTGGGGCTTGCTTACGGCAGGGTCGGCCGAAACGAGGATGCTATCGCGGCACTGAAGCGGGCGTTGGAACTGGACCCTACCAACTTCTCAGCTGCCTTCAATCTCGGAATTGCCTATCTGCATATGCAGATGATTCCAGAAAGCACAGATTCATTTCGGAAGTCGGTGAGTATCTATCCCGATTTTGCTCCCGGACATAAGGCACTTGGGGAGATGCTGGTGTACCAAGGCAAAGTGGACGAAGGACTCGAGGAATTGCGGACCGCGGTGAAGCTTGCGCCGGGGGATCCGCAAAATCACGAGGCGCTTGCCAAGGCCCTCGAACAAAAAGGGCTGCACGCTGAAGCTCAGATGGAGATGCAAAAGGCTCAGGAGCAGCAGTGACCGGTCGAAGGAAGGAATGGCTACTGGTCGTAGCGCTATTAGTGGCGCGAGGTTCGGTAGCGCAAAAGCCGGCGCGTGCCGTCGCGAAAACAACTCATCGTCCCAATCTTCTTCTGATCACCGTCGATACTTTGCGGGCAGACCACGTGGGAGTTTACGGCGCCAAGCAGGCGCAGACGCCGACGATTGACGCACTCGGCCACGATGGCGTGGTCTTTGAACATGCGTACTCGCAAGTACCATTGACGCTGGCAAGCCACACCAGCCTGCTTACCGGTACCTACCCCTTTCACAATGGCGTTCAGGATTTCACTGGCCAGCCACTGAGGCCGGGGATCCGCTCCATCGCCGAAAGCCTGAAGGCAAACGGGTACGATACCGGCGCGGTTGTGAGTTCTTATGTTCTGGATCGAAGCTGGGGATTAAACCGCGGATTCAATTTTTACTATGACGCTTTCAAAGGCAGCAGCTTCTTGGAGAACGACCCAGGGCTGGTTGAGCGCAAGGCTGGCGCGAGTGTGGACGAAGCTTTGCGGTGGCTCAGGAGACGCGGCACACGGCCGTTTTTTTTGTGGTTGCACCTATATGATCCCCACAGCGGCTACGATCCCCCAGAACCATTCCGAGCGCGATTCTCTGCCTCACCCTACGATGGTGAAATCGCGTACGCTGACCATGAGCTTTCCCGGCTGATCGCATACCTGAAACAGCATGGCTTATACGACAGGATGGCAATTATTTTTGCCAGCGACCACGGCGAATCGCTTGGAGATCACGGAGAGAGGGAGCATGGGTTTTTTGTGTATCACTCGACGTTGCAGGTGCCTTTAATCATCAAGCCGCCGCAACCGACGCGAATCACTTCGCACAGAGTAGCGTCGCCGGTTCCGATTATGGGCATCGCCCCAACTCTGCTGAACCTCGGCAAGATCGAAGATAAGATTCAAAAGCAGTTCGAGACCGTGGCGTTGTTACCGGAGCCCACCGGGCCAGAAGCTAACGAAGTGTACAGCGAGAGTTTTTATTCATTCAGTTCGTTTGGCTGGGCCCCGCTGAGAACGATAAACACCTCGACGTACCAATACATTGAAGCTCCCAAGCCCGAGTTGTACGACCTGCGCGCCGACCCGGCAGAAACGAAAAATATGATTGCTGACCAACCGGCGGTTTCGTCGGTACTCAGCGAAAAGTTGAAACAGCGTGTGAGCCAATACGCCCCTCCCGCCGATTCAGGCGACGCTGCGAAGTCAGGGCTGACGGCGGAAGCGGCAGAGAAACTGCGCTCGCTGGGATACATGGCGTACCGATCTCCGGTTTCGAACGATGCCCTAGCGAAGGGTCTACCGGACCCGAAAGACAAGCTGTGGGATTTCAACACGATTCTTGAAGCGCTCGACGCCGGGAAGTTGGGCAAGCTGGATGAGCAACGTGCATTGCTGCGGCGAGTCGAGCAGCGAAATCCGAGCATGTACCTGGTTGCTTTTCTACTCGGGGAAGCGGATCTCAAGAGCGCAGATTGGAAAGGTGCTGAGGAGTCACTGCGGCGTTGTCTGGAACTCAATCCCAACTTTGACCAGGCGATGACCGCGCTAGCCCGGGCTTTCCACGAGCAGGGAGACAACGAACATGCGGGCCAATGGCTGGAGAAGGCGCTCCAGGTGAATCCGCAGAACGTCAAAGCCTGGTATGAGAAGGGTTGGATAAACATGCAGACGGATCAAGGAGCCGCGATCACGGCGTTTGAGAAGACGCTGTCTATCCAACCGGATTTTGCGCTGGCGCACCGTGACCTTGGGATGGTGCAGTTTCAACAAAAAAATTATGCAGTTGCGGCGAAGCACCTAGCCAGGGCTGTGGACCTGGGTATCGACGACCCCGCGATCTACAATTTTCTAGGCATCTCGTACAGTCGGACGAATCGTGTACGGGAGGCTGTGGAGAGCTATCAACAGGCGCTCAAGCGCGATCCTGATCGGGCAGAAGCGCACTTGAATCTGGCCTACGCTTACCAGCGGCTGAACCGTCCGAGCGAAGCTAAGACTGAGTACGCACAGGCCTGCCGTCTGGAGTCGAAGTTCTGCCAGTATGTTCCTGCGGATCGTTAGTGCCAGGAATTACTTGGAGCGAGGTGGAAGCGCAGAGCCTTGCAGGCGATCAAGAACCTTCTTCACTTGCGGGACCAAAGGATCCCTCGGGAATGACTTCAGGAAAACCTTGAGTTCGCCAATCGCATCCGTTTGCCTGTCCTGCTGCAGATACAAGTTAACCAGTTCGAGATGGGCCTTGGCCATCGTAGGATCAATCTGAAGCGAGCGGCGGAGCGAATTTTCGGCAATGGCCGCGTTGCCCTCCCGCACCGAAATCGCGCCTTTCAGGAACTGGCCGAAGGCTGAATCAGGCTGGTCGTTCAGACCTTGGTTGACCCATCGCATCGCCTCCTGCTCGCGATGCGTCAGCAGGTATAAGTTCCCTAAATTGAAATAGGCAGCGGCATCGCTGGGATTGGTTTTGATCACTTCCTTAAACTGTTGCTCTGCTTCCCCATACTGGTGCGCATTCAGCAGGGTCGTACCGAGATTATTGCGCGCAGGATAGAAGTCGGGCGCGATCTCGAGAGCCTTCTGGTAATGCTTAATTGCGTCTTCGGGCTTGTGTTGCTGGTCAGATTTAAGAGCGGCTTGAAATTCTTTGCGCGCCGGGGCAGGTAAGGGCTTGTTGTAGTTTGCGGCACTCGTGAGATAGGGGTTACCTCCGGAGACACCGCCGTCGCTCGACGCTCTAGCCGTGTCCCGGGGTGAGAGACGGATTGTCAGGATTCGAATCGGTGTGGTGGGATCTATGACCACCGTTTCGTCGACCGGAAGGTAATTCTGGTCGTTGATGACTAAGTGATAGATGTTTCCACCCAAATTGCTAAAGCCAAAATGACCTTCGTTGTCTGCGTACATGGTACCTACGGTGGCGCCGCGGGCCACCAGAGATACGAGTACCGCTTCTTTTGGGAAATTGCCGCGGATTACCTGGAGCTGGCCGGAAATGCTTCCGCCGGCGGCTTGGCCGTTTGCGCGTGGGGAAAATACTAGAACAAACGAGAGGAACAGGAGGGCAGGGAGGCGACACAACGGTTTCAGGTGCGGCCGCATGGCGGAAAGAAATAACAGGGCCTGCCAGTTACGGCAGACCCTGTTGGAGGACACAGCAGACTAGAACGCGAGCTTCAGGCCGAACTGCAGGTTACGCGGGTTGAAAGTTCCACCCGCTTTGCCGAACTCGCTCGAGTTTGTCCGGTTGTTGGTGGCGCCGCCCGCTCCGGGTAGCTGGAAGTTCGTGTGGTTGAGCACATTGAATGCTTCCGCACGGAACTGCATATTCACTCTCTCTGTGATTCTGATGTTCTTGAACAGAGAGGTGTCCCAGGTAACGAAGCTGGGGCCGACGAACGTGTTACGCCCTTCATTCCCGACGCAACCCAAGCAGGGAGCCGAGAAGAACCCGTTGGCGCTGCTCAGTGCGGCGCTGGGTTTGAAGGTGTAGGCAGAGCCCCAGCCATTTGCCCAGCCGTCATGACCAGGGTTGAAGTTGCTGGCCTGCACGTTTGGACGGTCATTGCGGACGCCATCAAGATTGAAGTCACCGCCGAAATTGAAGCAGTTGCCAGAGTTGATGTCAGCTTGAGTACAGGTGGCACCGGCTCCGTTGACAATGCTGCCGACCGGATCGCCGCCGTTGGTGAAGGTCCACGGCTCCCAGTGAGCGCCAGTTTGCCAGGAGATGATGCCGTTGAACTGCCACCCACCCAAAAGGTGTCCGACGACGCCACTCTGCGACTTCATCCACGGTAATTCATAGACGTAGTTCGCAACGAGGCGGTGCCGAATGTCAAAGATGGAGTTCCCACGGTCGATCCCCGGCTGCGTGACGTCGGTCGTGTAACCTTCGCCTGCTCCGGCGCCGTTGGAACTGGTCGATCCGCTATGCCAGGTTGAGCCCTCGTCGATGGCGTGGCTCCAGGTGTAGTTCACGTTGAACGCCATGCCGCGGCTTGTCTGCTTTTTCAACGACAACTGCAAGGCGTTGTAGTTGGAATTAACGTTGTTCTGCCAAACGCGAAGAGTACCGTAGTTGGGATTCAGGCGACCAGCAGCATTCACAGCTGATTCCTGGCTGCAAATAGTACGTCCGAAGTTGTCAACCGTGCACGTTCCTTGCGGCAGACGTCCGCCGGGTATCCGGTTCACGTTTTGGGCACGGAACAGCTTGTGCGCGGTTGTACCGACGTAGTTGGCTTCGAAGACCAATCTTGGTAAAACCTCGTGCTGCACACCCAGGTAGTAGTTGTAGACGTAGGGATCGCGAATACCCTGCGGGAACACTATGCCGGTGAGGATAGCAAGATTGGCGTTGCTCGGGTCCCAACCTGTTAAGTTGCCGGTAGCCTGAGCGCCAGTACCCATGTTCGGATTCGTTGGCGGACCAGTGAACGTGGGTGTTGCCGTCGGGTCAGGCTGACAGGTGGGGTTGCAAGTATACGGGCCGTAAATCACGGTCTGTACGTCGCCGCCCAAAAAGTTACTTGCCGAGTTGAACGAGTAGTACGGAAGGTTCCATCGTGAGTTAGACAGCGGGTTATACAAAGTGCCCTCGTAGGAGACACCGAATCCGCCGCGCAGTGCGGTTTTGCCATTGCCAAACATGTCGTAAGCAAAACCCACGCGGGGACCGAAATTATTGTGGTCTCCTTTGCCGAGGCTCTTGGCGGTGGTGAAACCGCCCGGTCCGCAGACGCCCGCGATCTGTGCTTGCGCCATTTCAGCAGGCGTGTCGCATCCGGTAAGTCCCGCGGGAATGTTGGCGTCGCGAATCTGGCCGGCACCGGTTTGCAAGTTGTCGATGAAGTTATTGCCCGGGCCCTTGATAAACGTGGTCACAAGATTGTTGAGTTCCCTGTGCCGCGAGTAGAGGTCATAACGGATGCCCAAGTTGAGGGTCAGCCTACGAGTGGCTTTCCAATCATCCTGGAAGTAGGCACCCATCTCGAGGTTGCGCCAGTGGCGAACGTTGCTCGACAACTCGGCCGGATGTCCAGTGACGATGCCGGGGTCTACGCCAGCGCTCTGCGTGTATGGCGCATCGGCTGCGAAATACAGGAAGTCACTGAAGTAATAGGAAGGACGGGCCACGCTGAAGACACTGTTTTCGATATTGCGACGGAAATCCACACCGGCTTTGAAGCTATGGTTTCCATGGCTGATCGACACCATGTCGGAGTAGGTGTAAATGTTTTCGTGGAAGGTCTGCGGGTATCCGGAGTAAGAGCCGAATCCCATCGACCCGTCGTCAAATCGCAAATCGGGAACGCCCGGAGTGGCAGTGTTTACGTCGGGACCTTTATTGAGCGCGTATCCGACCCGTGCCTCGTTCAACACGGTTGGGCTAAAGGTGTGAACCCAGCTCAACTGCCCGTTAGGGGCGCCCTGGGTTGCGGGATTGCTAAAGAAGCCGCCTCGTCCGTTGCTGTTGCTGACGGTGTTGGGGAACCCGAAGCTATCCGTCAGATGGCTCCAATTCAGATTGAAGGAGATGCGATCTTTCTGGTTGGGGCTGAAATCCAAGCGGCCAGACCATTCGTAGCCGTTGAAGAGATTTCCGGAGTTGGTATAGGTCTGGTTTTGCGAGCCGTTGATCGCAATCGTGTTGTTAAGGATGTTGACGCCGCTTCTCGGGAATGTGCCGGCTTGAATGGCGGGAATGTTTGCGCATCCTGCGGCAGTCATAGCAGCCTGATCGGCGGCCGTTACTCCGATAACCGGAGCGAGCCGGGCAGAGACGAACGAGTTTGGTCCATCGCCGCAAAGATACTTTGTGTAATTACCTCCGGTGTAGGTGTTCAGGTCAGTACCTGTCGGTGTACCAGTGATCGTCGCAGGAAAACTACCGTATAGCAGTGCGGCTGCCGAGTTCGGAGCTCCAGCAATTACAGCTTGGCGCCATTCTGGTGATTCGACCGTGACGACGCTGGGAGGAGCGGACTCACGGAATTTGCTGTCCTGGGCGGACAGGAAATAGAACAACTTGTCTTTTACGATTGGTCCGCCGACGGTGCCGCCGAACTGATTGAAGCGAAGGGCCTGTTTCGGCGTATTGGTCTGGTTAGAGAAGAAGTCGTTGGCGTCGAAAACGTCGTTGCGATTGAACCACCAGGCACTACCGTGAATGTCGTTGGTGCCGGACTTGGTGACCAAGTTCGTAACCGAGCCGGCGCTGTTACCGTACTGGGCCGACATATTCAGCGTGAGTTCCTGAAATTCCTGGACGGTGTCTTCGATAGGCTGGGTGATGTAGCCGCCGCTGAGACCCTTGTTAGACGCGCCGTTGATGAGGAAACCGTTGAAATTTTCGCGCAGGCCGTTGACGACGGTATTGGCGCCGTTCTCCGAGACCACGCCGCGGACGTTAACCGCACCCGGCGAGAGTTGCACGAGGTCGTAAATATTGCGCCCGTTCAGAGGAAGATTTGCTACCTGAGTCGAGGTAACTTGGGAGGTCAGCCTTGAATCTTCCGTATTGATTTGGGCGGCTTCACCGGTGACCTCGACCGTCTGGGTCGCCTGGCCCAATTGCATCTTGAAATCGATGTGCGAGATGGTGCCGGCGTTGAGCGTGACATTGGTATTGGCCGCGGTCTTAAACCCGGGAGCTTCGACACTGATCTTGTAACTCCCGGGAGGTAGTTCTCTGGCGTTATAGACGCCGGTCTGGTTGCTGACGGTGTTGACTGTCAGATTTGTTCCAAGGTTGGTGACGCTGACTTTGGCATTGGGAATGGCCGCGCCTGACGGGTCAGTGACCGTGCCAGTAAATTGTCCGTTTTGGACTTGAGCTGCGGCTACCGCCACCAAGAGAGCCATACACAGGAGCAAGAACAGCAAGTTCTTCATCGCCCTACCCCTCCGGGACTGCAGAAATGTATTCAGTTTTTGCGACAGATTCGACGGACCCGATACCCCACTGCTATCACGCCCACCGCGATAATCGTGGGTAGACACCTATGCGGCGCAACATTCTGCTGGCCGATACGCCGGGTTGTCAAGTTAATTGCGGGTGGTAGAGCGGCGACGTGCTTCGTGGCTCTATATAGATGTTGCCCGGCAGTTTCCTACCGGGCAACCCCCACGATATAACCCGACAGCCACAGGAATCTGTGTGATCAACAAGCACGATGCCGACCAAAACTGTCAGAAAGCGATCGTCAATAATATGAATACGTTATGTGACCAGGTGCGGCGCGCGGATATGAAGAATGGAAGGAAAGCTCCGACCAGCATTCCACAATCTGGAGGAATATCACATCAATGGTGTCCATCGGTCACGTGGTTCAGTGATGTCGGTGTCTTGATCGCCCTCGGCGTGATGGACCGACGAAGGTTTGTCTTCTCGCCGGGAAAGCGCTGGGTGATGCCCTTGTCCTCCTGAATGACTAGTTCCTGATCGGCGTCCTGGGCGGAGAAAGTGTCGACCTTGCCTGATGGCCAGCGAACGACGATGGAGTCGACTTTCGCGGCGGAGCCAAGACCGAAGTGAAGCCGGGGATCGCTGGCGGACTCGAAACTGCTGTTGGCGCGAACCTGTTCTGTTTGTGTTATGCCGCCGGCCTTCACCGCGACACGTGCTCCGAAGCCGTCGCGATTAGACTTAGTGCCGACCGTCTTGATGCGGATCCAATGACCCGGCGACGGTTTTCTTTCACGCAACAGCACGGGAGAGCCGTCGAGAATACTTATGAGGATGTCCTGTCGGCCGTCGTTAAGGAAATCGGCAACGGCAGCTCCGCGCGCAACCCTCGGTTTGGACAACGCCGGTCCAGCTTGCCTGCCTACCTCTTCAAATTTCCCGTTCCGCAGATTGTGGAACAGCAGCGGGCGCTCAGCGTAGGTGACGCCGAAGGAATGTCCGTCGACCTGTGGGTTGACGTGGCCATTGGCAATGAAGAGATCGTTCCAGCCATCATTGTCGTAGTCGAAAAACTTGGCGCCGAAACCGAGAAACGGGAGGCTGACCGGGCCAATGCCGGCTGGACCAGCCATGTCGGTGAACTCGCCGTAATGGTCGTTGTGGTAGAGGTTGTTGGAGTCGTCAGAGAAGTTTGTTTTGACGATATCCGGCCAGCCATCGTGATCGTAGTCGCTGGAGTCGACACCCATACCCGCCTGTTCGCGCCCATCGCTGCTGTAAGCAACACCAGCATTCACGCCAGCCTCGGTGAACCCGCCTTTGCAGTTATTGTGGTAAAGCAGACTGGGAGAAGAGTCGTTCGCGATGTAAATGTCGGGGCAGCCGTCCTGATCGTAATCGAGCCACATAACACCGAGGCCGTAATATGCGTCAGGATCGATATTCAGTTTTTCGGAAACGTCCGTAAACGTGCCGTCTCCATTGTTGTGATAGAGGCGGTCACGCGCGCCCTTCAGCCCGCGAGGACCACAGGAAACGGGAATGCCGCGATATTGGCAGAAGGGGCCGCTTCCAAACTCGGGCAGGTTGTTGAGATCGATATCGACATAGTTGACGACGTACAGGTCGAGAAAGCCGTCGTTGTCGTAGTCGCCAAAAGCGGCGCTCGTTCCCCAACGACCTGGATTACCGGCGCCGGACTTGGAGGTCACGTCGCGAAATGTGCCGTCCCTATTATTGCGGTAAAGGACGGCGCCATCGAGATAAGTGATGTAGAGATCCTCCCAGCCGTCGTTGTCGTAGTCGCCGACGGCAACGCCGAAACCCCAGCCACAATGGGTCATTCCTGCCTTGGAGGTCACATCGGTAAATGTTCCATCGTGGTTGTTGCGGAAGAGCTTGCTGGAGTGACAGGTGCCCGCGCGCACATCTTCGAGGGTCGAGCCGTTGACCAGGAGAATGTCGATCCAGCCATCGTTGTCGTAATCGAAGGCAGCGATCCCCCCGCACATCGACTCCATGATGTAGCGCTTTTCCGGACCGCCGCAGGTCAAATGAAAGTTGAGCCCGGCCGTTTGCGCGACATCGATGAAATCGGTAGTGAAGCCCGACGTCGCCTTCTTCGCAGGGGCGCGGGTATTTGCGTGCGATGGGCGCGTTCGCGAAGCCTGAGCGAAGGAGGCTGCGGGCGCGACGGTGATCACCACGACCAGAATTAGCTTTGCGATTGCGAACGGGTGGTGCGGAGTCATTAATGGATGCGGCCTGTCGCCATCCCTCCGCTCTGTGGTTCCAGTTTCTTCAAGTCAGCAAACTTCTGCATTTCAGATCGTGCTTGCTCTGTCTTGCCGACCTTCTGTAAGCAGCGAGCCAGCTGATAATGAGGACCGGGATCGTTGGGATTCAGTTCGATCGCGCGTTGCAAAGCGTGTTCCGCGGCTTCCGTGTTGCCAGCCAGAACCATGGCCTTGCCGAGTTGATAGAAGGCCTCGGCGTTGTTCGGGTCCAAGGCGGTCGCGCGTTGCAATTCGGCAGCGGCTCCGGATGTGTCGCCCGTGTCTAACAACAGGCGGCCAAGCTGGTAGCGGACTTCGGGATTATCAGGCGTGCGTTGCACCTCGACCTGGTATTCGGCAATCGCCTCGCGATTGTTGCCGAGGCTTGCATATCCGAAACCGAGATTGTAGTGACCGAGGGGAACGTCGGGATTAAGGCGCAGGGCAGTACGGAATTCTTCGATCGCGGGCAGGCTTCGATTCGTATTCTGATAAGCGCGGCCTAATAGAAGATGGGCGAGAGCGTTGGATTTGTCGAGGCGCACTACGGTTTCGAGCTGCTGCGCGGCGGCCGGGTAATTCTGGGAAGCAAGCATCACGAGTCCCAAATCAAAGTGGACGCTTTTATCGGCGGGTGCAAGCTTTTCCGCCTGGCGAAGATGATCGCCGGCTGCGGAGTTTTCTCCTGTTTTGAATTGGGCCAGGCCGAGATAGTGATGAAGGTCCGGGTTGTTTGGCCATTTGCGGACAGCTTCAGTTCCGAAGGAGATAGCCTGGGGCAATCGGCCCGACTGCACGTAGCCGAGGAGAAGATCGGTTGCGATTTCCGAATTCTGCGGTGCTTCACGGTAGGCCTGTTCCAGCAACTGAACCGCCTCGTCGAATTGCCCGGCCTGCAAGGCGGCATCTCCCCGCTGCAGAAGAGATTCGGATGATTGTGCGGTTGCATGCGGAACGACACAGGCGGCGAGGGCGAGGAATGCGGCGAGTCGAAGGATACGTCCGAACCCGGGGCCGGTAGTTTTGAGCAACATGAGAAGCACAGGTACGGCCGGAGCGCAGAAGATCAGCGGCCGATGCTTGATATCGTAATAGGCGCGATCAGAGGTGGCAAACGCGGGCGGACGTCACGTCGGCAAAACGTTGATGGTGTGAATCAATTAAATCGCGGGCGATACGGGCGAGTGCGAGTCGCGATCGGGTAAGATGAAAGCACGCGTCCACGATGGTGACACTCGCTGAAATCCAGTCCGCGCTCGGGCGAATTCGAGAATCCATTTATCTATCGCCCTGCGCCTTTTCTGAAACGTTCTCGCGGCTGACGGGGAACTCGGTTTTTCTCAAACTCGACAACCTGCAAAAGACCGGCGCGTTTAAAGAACGCGGCGCACTGAACAAGTTGCTTACGCTTTCGCGCGAGGAGCGATCAAACGGGGTCATTGCGGCTTCGGCGGGAAATCATGCGCAGGGTGTGGCGTACCACGCGGGCAAACGCGGTATTCGGGCGCAGATCTGCATGCCGTTGACCACGCCGTTGATCAAGGTGTCATCGACTCGGAGCTATGGAGCCGAGGTCGTGCTGCACGGTGCGAACTACGATGAGGCCTGCGAGGAAGCAGTGCGGAGAAGCCGGCAGGAGGGGCTGACGTTTGTTCACGCATTCGATGATGACGCCGTGATTGCCGGACAGGGAACGCTCGGCATTGAGCTGGTTCAACAGCACAGCGACATCGAGGTCATCGTTGTGCCGATCGGCGGCGGAGGGCTGATTGGCGGGATTGCTTGCGCGGTGAAAGAAACCAATCCGAAGGTAAGGATTATTGGTGTTCAAACGTCGCGATTGCCGTCGATGAAAGTGGCGCTGGCAGAAGGAAAACCTGTAACGCTGAATGCCGCGGCTACGGTCGCCGATGGGATTGCGGTGAGACGAGCCGGGGATCGCACGCTGCCACTGGTCCGAAAGTATGTGGACGAGATCGTCACGGTCGATGAGGAGGAGATCGCGAACGCGATTCTGCTTCTCTTAGAGCGCGAAAAGACACTTGCGGAAGGCGCCGGGGCAGCGGGCCTGGCCGCATTGGTGAACCATAAAGTCGCTTCGACAGGGAAGCGAGTCGCGGTGTTGATTGGCGGCGGCAATATCGATGTTACTTTGCTGTCGAGAATCATCGAGCGTGGATTGGTGAAGGACGGGCGCCTTGTACGGCTGCGCGTCCACCTGCCCGACTACCCGGGCGCTTTGCACAAGGTGACCGGGATCCTGGCGCAGCACCGAGCCAATATTGTCGAGACTTCCTATGACCGGGCGTACTACGGGGTAAACCTGGGGGACACGGCGATCGACATCACGATGGAAACGCGCGGTCCCGATCACATTGCAGAGTTGCTGTCAGCCCTAAGCGCGGCCGGGTACGCACATGAGCGGGTGCTGTGAGTTGCTACTGGCAGGTACTCGGAGCAGGGCGTCCGGCAAAGCGATCTTGAATCCAAGCCATCTGGTCGCGAACCGTACTTCCGAGGAGGGTTCCGGGGCTGACGGCGTACTGCCGATACTCGACGCGGTCTCCGCGTTCGCATAGCTGGTCCACTGTGTGTGCCGATGTGGCCGAATGCGCGGAACCTTCATAGCCGAGAACGAATAGCGGCCCACCAGCTTTTACTGCTCCCAGTTGATTTCGTTCCAAGAATTGCTTCACGGATGTGTGCGATTCCCAGTTAGGGCGCAGAGCGGAGGCGGCAGGCTGCGGTTCGAGGTCGGCATTGTCGCAGGATTCCTCGATTCGCTGGTAGATTGCTAATCCGGCGTCGGTGAGTATGTCGCGAACCTGCGCATCGGGGTAAATAGTTTTCACCGCGTATGCAAACAGAGCAGCCGTCCGCGCGGATTGCTTCGGGAACGAGGGTTGCAGTTCTGCGATATCGCCAATGGCTACGCTTCCGAGGAATTCCGAGTCGTGAAACTTCGATTCCTGCTCGGCGACTGCAAGCGCGGCTGCAGCTCCCATTGACTCTCCCAGCACGAGCCATCGGCGGCCGAGTTGGGGGACGGCGGTGCGCGCCGCGGCCACCGCGTAAATGACGTCATTCGCATTCGATTCAATATCCATCACAGCATTGCGGCCGTTTGCGGCAAGGCCAGCGTAGTCAGGAGCTACAACGGCATAGCCGAGTTTGCCGTACATGGTGAGAAAGGGGCCATTCACCAGGTTCCTCTGTAACGACGGAGCACAACGGCGCGCGGCGCCAGTAAAGGGATGTGCCCAGGCGAGCACCGGAAAACCATCCCCCGGCGGCTTGCGGTCAGGAACCAATATGACGGCGGAGGCGGGCACATCGCGGCCGTCGCCTGATCGAGAGTGATACAGGATGCGAGTGGCGGATAGTCCGTGAGGAAGGTCGTAATCGTCGGTGGGCTCGGAGCGAATGAGGTGACCTGCTTGTCCAGCCGGCAACGTACTGGGAGTTTCATAGAATCTGGTGACCGGAAGTGCTCGGCGACTACGCGAATGCCCTGCGCGTTGACCAAGAGCGAGGGGGGATGTGAGAAGCAGGCTTAGAAGTGTGGATGGTAACCAGCAGAGGGCAGCAGCTTTCAGCCGGCGCCGGACGGAGGAGAATTCTGCGGAGCGGCTGGAAATCACCTTTATTGATGAAGTGAGTTAGTCATCATCAACACAAAAAGAATTGGCAGATAGATGACGGTTGCCTGCAGTAACTGGCGTGCTCTCAGTTTGGATACTGCGTTGGTCAACGGCTGTTTCAAGGTAGCGAGTCTCACGCCGAAGTACAACAGACCGATGCTTAGCAAAAGTGACGTAAACAGGTAGAGATTTCCAGACATTCCCAGGAAGCTCGGCAACATGCTGACCGGAACCAAAACAGCCGAGTAAGCAATGATCCTCAGTGCAGTAGAACGGCCATCGGTTTCGACCACCGGTAGCATGCGGATGTTGCCTTTGGCGTAGTCTTCGCGATAAAGCCAGGCGATCGAAAAGAAGTGAGGGAACTGCCACAGGAAGAGAATGGCGAAAAGGACCAAAGTTCCCCAATCAAAGCGTCCGCGAACGGCTGTCCAACCGAGAACGCCGGGCATCGCGCCGGGGAATGCGCCGACGAAGGTGCAGATCGGTGAGATTCGCTTGAGCGGGGTGTACGCAGCAAGATAGACGATCGCGGTAAGAAGAGTAAGCGCGCCGGTAAGAAGGTTGGTAAGCAGAGCGAGATAAATGGAGCCACCAACCGTCAGCGCCAGGCCCGCGAGGGTTGCGTGCAACAGGCTCATGCGTTTTGCTGGCAGAGGGCGAAGCGCGGTACGCCGCATGTGTCCGTCGATGTCGTGTTCCATTACTTCATTGAGGGCGGCGGTTCCGCTGGAAACGAGCCCGATACCCAGCAATGCGTGAAGCAGTCCCCATTGGAGCGAAGATGTTCCCAACTTTTGCGCGCCGAAATAATAGCCGCACCAGGCGGTCATTACGATCAAAGTGGTGACGCGAAGCTTGGTGAGCTCCGCGTAATCTTTCAGCAGACCGATGGTGGCGTTCACCGACTGGGAGATCCTGTTCATAACGATCGAGTCCTAAGAAGAGCTATGGACTGCAACACTAATCCTTCTGCTTAAAAGCGTCAGCCGGGTCGAGCCAGCACTGTTTCCAAAAAGCCGTGTCAGAGAGATGGCCGGCATTCCACTGCTGCAAACTGGCCATGGTTGCGGCCGCCATGCCCCCGTCTTCGGCGTCAAACACCACCACGACTCCCGCCAGATCGGAAGGAGTCTTCGAAAGCTCCGGGTAGGCCTTGCGAAACATGGTTTTCGTTAGCTTGATCCTATCGCCGTTTCCCCCCGCGCCGCTAGAGACCCAGATGATTTTCACGGTCTTACCCCGAAGCGGAGCCCAGTTGCCAGGAAACATCGAGTTTTCCTCGCGAGTTTGAAACCCCGCTGCTGCCGCGTTCGGCTGCGCCGCAGTTCCCGCACGCGCCGGTGCTTCGCTCGACTCCGGAACGGTTCGGCTTGACAGCAAGTCTACATCAGAGCGCGCAATCCAACCGCGGGAGAGCCCCGATACTTGCACATGTACCCAAGATCCGGCGGTCGTGACAATTTGGAATTCATCCTCGGCTTCAGCTTTCAATATAACAGTCGAGTGCTCGAAGGGCCGCGAGTACACGGGAGTTCCGGAATGCTTCACCGCAATCAGATTGTCAGGGTGTGCCTGGTTTCGGAGTACCTGCTCGAGGTCGTTGACCTGTTGCTTCAGTTGCTGAATGCGACGTTCGTTGCTCTCATTGGAGGCGAATTCAGCGGTGTCCTTCTTGGTAGGCAGCGCCGGTGTGGCAGCTTTGCTGAGCGTCGTGGCTGCGGAGATTGAACCAGGACTCTCCGGGACAGAGTCGGCGGATGGCTTGGGCGGAGGCGGCGCATTCGTCGAAGGAGAGCTGCTTGCCGAGGCGCCGGGGGTGAGCGCCTGCTCGATGCGATCCAGAAAGTCTCCCTCTAGTCTGCCATTAGAAGAGAGCACCCGGTAACCGCTTTGCTGAGCGTTCTTGGATTCAAACCAGGCTGTCACCTTGGCAGCGACTCGGATTTTGGAGCGATCGGGGCCGTCTGGAAGAACCTTCACCGACAACTGGTAGTAGCCGTTGCGGTAAGCATCCAGTCCGCTGTCGGGATCGGCGACGAAACCATCAAGAATGGGCAGCTTGCCGCTGGTGGGTCCCGCGGCTTGCAGTGCACTCTGGACGGCGTCTTTGGAAGCCGGGACGGAGCGTTCAATCGGTTGCTGTGCCAAAGCGACGAATGCGGTGGTCAGGAACGCAACGATGATGGCGAGCTGCAATCGTCGGCGGGATGCAATCACGGGAGTGCTTCAACCTCACTGCGGTGGAGCCACCCGCGGTGACCGTCCTGAGTTTCGACACCATACCAGTACGGGGTTACGACCATGACTAGAAGTTCGGTTCCGGAGGGAAGGGATTGAATAGCTGCGGCGCTGCGGTAAGGCGCTGACTTGAGGTTAACGGCGTCCTTGGTGCGCAACTCAGCCTGATGACGCAGGTCACGTAAGCGCTTCTCGAGTCCAGCAAAGGAATCCAGTGATTCGCCGGGAGCGGGCTCGAGCGCGGCCGGCTGGACCGGAGGCTCGGGAGGTTTGTTGCGCTCGGCCTGCAGGTCCTCCAATTTTTTCTGAATTTCGGCGTACTCGGCGCTTTCGACGACGCCCTCAGAGCGGTGAGTGCGGCGCCGGTCGTCCTCGACGAAGACCGCGTCGATTTGAACGGTACTTGCGGTAGCGCTGACGCCCTGCACGATGTAACGGACGGTGATGGTGCCTATCGATTCGCTCTCACGGAAATTCTGCGGCGCCAAGACTTTCTCGGCAACCTTGTAAAACACTCTTCCGCCGGTTTGGGGATCGTCGAGAGCTTTTGACGACGGCGCCGAATGGGCGCCGAAAAGAATCTTCTCCTTCGCGTACTGTTGCGTTCCGTGAATGATCTGGTCGTTCACGACGGCTTGGACGGCCTGAACGGCATCGGCGACAGGGGCGTCGAGCTGCATGATCAGCGTGTGTTCGAATGCGCCCTGGGACTTGGCGAAGGCGAGCGAAGAACCAGAGTGGTCAATGACGGGAGCGGTCAAACAGCTGATAAGTAGAAGGAGAAAGAAGGATAATGCCGCAGTGCAACGCAGTGCGGACGCCTTTACTGACATGAGTGACAGCCTGTTGGGATACGCCATCCTGCCGAAGCATAGGTACTCCAGCACGCCGTCACGTGTCAAGTTGAAAACGAATCGACTATCACAAAACCTATGACTTGGCTAGTAAGAGGACTGTAAAAAGAATGTAAAAAAAGTGTTTGCAATTCGATCGTGACGCGATGTAGTATCCGCGCAGTTTGGGGTTGGTCGGCGGCCCGCGTTCCTAAAGTGGGCGCCATGAATAACCGTGAGTTCGAAAAAGAGCGCCCTAGTTAGTCAAACAAGTACTCCTCACAATTCAAAGGAACCCGTGTCACCAGGCATTGGTCTGGCCGTACAGGAGAGAGTATGCAGACTAAGTTGCAGCGGTCGGCAGTTGCGTCATGTCTGTTAACTGTGGTTGCGGTGCTGGGTTGCTTGCTGGCTACAAGCACCCGCAGCGAGGCGATTCCGGCGTTTGCACGAAAATACGGACTACCGTGTTCGGCGTGCCACGAAGCCTGGCCAAAGCTGAATAGTTTCGGACAGAACTTCAAAGACAACGGATATCAACTAATGAATGAAAGGGATTCGCCGATCTGGTTGAATCCTTCCTACTGGCCAGCGGCGATGAGAATTACGCCGCACTGGCACTACGAAAGCGCGGGACGGCAGCCGGTCGATGCGGTACCGGGTGATCCCACCAGCGGATCGATCGAGAAGACAATCAACACCTCCGGCTTCGATTTAACCGGCATCGACATCCTGACAGCCGGGACTCTGGCTAAAAACATTTCCTTCTTGCTGGTTCCGTCGATCGATCCGGGTGATGGGACGGTAGGTTTCGAGTCGGCGAACGTGCGCCTCGACAACATCAAGGGGAGCACGTGGTTCAACGTGAAATTCGGGAAGGCAGAACTCGACCTGCCCTTGTCCGAGAAGCGCATGATGACTTTCTCGAACGTAGGCGGAGCCTATCAGCTCTATCACTTCATGCCAGTGGGCGAGCCATTCGATGAAAGCTTTTTCAGTTTCGGAGAAAACCAGGTCGGCGTCGAATTGATGGGCCACTCGCTCGACGATCACACGCGTTACGCATTTTCGTTCATGAGCAGCACGAACGGCGAGCTCGGGCTGTCGCAGGGAAGGACCTACGATTATTATCTGCACCTCAGTCAAGGTTTCATGGCTGGGAAGCTGGGCCTGCAGCGTATCGGCATCTTCGGGTTGTCGGGATTCCGACCTACCTTCTTCCAGACGAATGGAGGAGATCCGCTGCCCGGCACGGGACAAGGCAATCGTTCATTCTACCGTGCGGGGGTCTACGGCAGCCTGTACATAGGGAAGTTTGACCTCACGGCTGTTTACCAGCGGTCGCAAGACAACGTGTTCATCGCCAACGGCGTGGGCGCGAACCTGGGTGGAGGCGCTCTGCCGGTAGGCGCACAGGGACCGGAGTGGAATACGGGAACGTTCGAAGCGCACTACACGTACTCTCCGCGGCTGTTCTTCATCGGGCGGTATGAGCTGGTACGAATGGCGCGGCAGGTCTTGGCGACCGATCCCAGTGACCTGGGCGATACGGACGTTTTCACGATTGGATACCGCTATTACCCGTTCATGCACAGTCGGGCGGGATTCGCCTGGCACCAGGAATTCGCCACCCTGAGAAGCCGGAAGACATCTCCGGTGAACGGCCTCGATCAACGCACCAGCAGCTATTTCATGGGCTTTGATTTTGCCTTCTGAAAAGAGAGAGAGGAAACGAATGCGAATCGCGCACAATGCAATCTTTCTCTGTGGGATGGTGTTAAGCCTGGGCATGACGATGGCGACGGCGCAGAATGCCGGGACCAGCTCAGGTTATCCGACACCTAAAGGTGATTTCACTCCGGCAGAACAACGGGGACACGGACTGTACCTGCGCTACTGCTTCGAGTGCCACGGCGTGGCCGGCGATGGGGAAGGCGATACCGCGCCGTTCATCGATCCGAAGCCGCGCAATTTCACGCTGGCGGTGTTCAAGTGCCGCTCGACACCGACGGGCACGCTGCCGCTCGACAAGGACCTGGAAGACACGATTGAGCGCGGCATCGTACATAGCAACATGCCTTCCTGGCGCCCGCTGAGACAAGAAGATCGCGCAGACCTGGTCGCGTATATCAAGACGTTCTCAGCCCGGTGGAAGACGGAGAAGCCAGGCGAGCCGATCAAGATTCCCGCGGAGCCAGCGGTCACGGCTGATCGAATCAAGGACGGACAGGCCGTGTTCAAACGAGTGGAATGCTGGAAGTGCCATGGCGTGGAAGGCCGCGCTAATGGGCCGTCAGCGGATACGTTGACGGATGACCAGGGACGTCCGATCAAGCCGTTCAACTTTCACGATAGTGACCGGTTTAAGTGCGGATCAACCGATCAGGATATGTACCGCGATTTCATGACGGGTCTGGATGGAACCCCGATGCCGTCGTTCGCGGACAACATCAAGCCGGACGAGGCTTGGGACCTGGTGTTCTATTTGAGAACGCTGCAACCGCCTGCCAGCGTCAACAAGAAGGAAAAGGAAATCGCTAAACAACTCGGATTGAAACCAATCAATCCGAACGCGCCGGCGCAGTCTGATTCTAACCAGCAACAAAATAACCAGCCTCAGAGCAAATAGGCTGCGCAATCGAGGAGAAAGCATAGATGAAGACTCGTTACAAACTCGCAGGGATGCTGACGGCGTTACTGCTCGTGGTGGTCGGCATTTTTAGCCTGAGCAGCAACGTGAGCGCGGCAGGGGAAGGGAAAATCACCGGGACGGTCAAGCTCACCGGGACGCCGCCTCATGCGAAGACCATCGATATGTCAAAAGATCCGGTCTGCCAGAAGGCGCACGCGGGCGATCCGGCGAAAGTGGAAACGGTGGTGGCTGGAGCGGATGGTGGATTAGCGAACGTGGTGGTGTACATCTCGGAAGGCTACTCCGGCGGTGCCACCGCGGCGACGAACCCGGTGAGCATTGATCAAAAGGGGTGCATGTACCAGCCCCATGTGGTGGCGGTCGACGTAAACCAGCCGATGAAGGTGGTCAACAGCGACCAAACAACCCACAACATTCACCCGCTGCCGGCACCTGGGGCAGGGAACACGGGTTGGAACAAGTCGCAGCCCCCGGGATCAGCGCCATTCGACGTGACGTGGAAAGCCGAGGAAATCGCGATTCCCGTAAAGTGCAACATACATCCCTGGATGCATGGGTACATCGCGGTAGTCAAAGGGCCTTACGGCACCAGTGACGATAAGGGCTCTTACACGATCGACAACGTACCGCCGGGTAGCTATACGCTGACCGCATGGCAAGAGGACCTGGGAAAACAAACTGCGAAGGTAACGGTTGCCGCCGGAAAGCCGGGAACGGCCGACTTTACGTTCAAAGCAAAATAAGCACCCTGAAACATTCGGCCGCCTGAGGTAAAGGCGGCCGATGTTTGAGGCGGGCATTCGCGGCGACAAGCCACTTCAAGGGACAGATCATCATGGCCAAGATTTTCGCGGTGACGATCATTCTGATTGCGATCGGGTCGGCGATTCCCATCCTAAGACACACTTGGGTAGCGCCTCCGGACATATCGACGCACGGTGCGCAGATCGATGAGCAGATGTCGGAAACGATGGCCGAAGCGGGAATTTCGTTCCTGGCGGCGCAGATCATACTGGCGCTGTTCATCTGGAGATATTCGAGCCGACGAAAGGACGAGAAGATCCGCACGTTCCCCGGTGGCGCAACGGGATTAGTGGCGGCAGCGGTGATCCTGGTGGGACTCGAGGTCATGGCGCTCGGCGCATTCGGTGTGAAGGCGTGGGCGAAGGTGTATTTCACGCCTCCTGGACCGAACGCTATGCCCGTACAGGCACAGGCTGGGCAGTTTGCGTTCTACTTCCGTTATCCGGGACCGGACGGGAAGTTCGGACCAATTCATCCCGACAAGATTGACGAGGGAACGCAGAACTTTTACGGATTGGACACTTCCAATGATCCCGATGCAAAGGACGACGTTGTCACCGCGGAGCTAGGTGTCCCGGTGAACCGCGAGATCCATCTGCTGATGCACTCCAAGGATCTAGGGCATTCCTTCTACGTGCGGGAACTGAGAGTGCAACAGGACTTCGTGCCGGGGCTCGACGTTTCTCTTCACTTCACAGCTACGAAAACCGGCAAGTACGAGATTGTATGCACGCAACTATGCGGGCTGGGCCACTACAACATGAAGGCTTACTTGGACGTGATGTCGCAGGAAGACTTCGACAAGTGGATGAAGGAACAAGCAGCGAACCAATAGACGGGGCCGACGCAGGTTGGCGGAACCAGGGTATCGAGGAGCGAGCAATATGCACGACATGTCAGCGCAGGCAGTTCATCACCATGCGCCTCCGACAGGGTTTATCCGGAAATACGTCTTCAGCCTCGACCACAAGGTAATCGGGAAGCAGTACTACGGTCTGGCATTGCTGGCGGTTTTCATCGGCATGGTGCTGTCGTGGTTGATGCGTATTCACCTGGGTTGGACGAACGCAGCGATTCCAGGCTTGCAATGGCTGTCGAGTTCCGGCGCGCCGGGCGGGGTAATGACACCCGAGTACTACCTGGAGCTGATGACGATGCACGGGACCCTGATGGTGTTCTTCGTGCTGACAACGGCGCCGTTTGCGGCTTTCGGCAACTACTTCCTGCCCATCCAGGTAGGCGCGGAAGACATGCCGTTTCCGCATTTCAATATGATGTCGTTTTGGGTGACGTTCGTCGCGTTCTGCGTGACAGTGTCGTCGTTCTTCGTAGGCGACGGACCGCCGCTGGCGGGATGGACATCGTACGCCCCGTTGAGCGCGGTAGGTGCGGTCGCGGGTCCGGGGCAGGGCACGGGCCAGGTGCTATGGGCCGCTGGTATTGCGATCTTTTGCGTGGGGCAGTTGCTGGGATCGCTGAATTTCATTTCGACGACTCTCGACATGCGCTGCAAGGGTATGAGCTTGTGGCGGCTGCCGCTGACAGCCTGGGCATGGTTCATCACGTCGCTCATGGGCCTGACGGCGTTCGCAGTATTGATGCCGGCATGCATTCTTCTCATCCTGGACCACGTGGCTGGGACGAGCTTTTTCGTTGCGTCGAACCTGGTCATCAACGATCAGCTGCAACCGCATTCCGGCGGTTCCACGCTGCTGTGGCAGCACTTGTTCTGGTTCTTCGGGCATCCCGAGGTTTACATCGCGATCGTTCCCGGCATGGGCGTGGTATCGCACGTATTGATCAGCGCGATGCGCAGGCCAATGCTGAGCCATCGCGTGCTGATTTATTCCATGTTGGCGTTAGCGTTCCTCAGCTACATGGTGTACGGCCACCACATGTTCGTCAGCGGCATGAACCCGATCTCGTCGGTCGCGTTCTCGTTTCCGACGCTGGCGATCACGATTCCGTCCACCATTATTGTGCTCATCTGGATAGGAAGCCTGTACGGATCCAGATTGCGCATTAACTCTGCTTCGCTGTTTGCCCTGGGTTTCGTCTCGATGTTCGTGAGCGGCGGGGTGAGCGGCTTTTTCCTCGCACAGCCCTCGCTGGACATCATGCTGCATGCCACCTATTTCGTCGTGGGCCATTTCCACCTTGTGATGGCGGTAGCGGCGATCTTCGGCATCTTCGCGGGAACGTACTACTGGTTCCCGAAGGTGACGGGACGGATGATGAATGAGACGCTGGGCAAGGTTCACTTCTGGTTCTCATTTGTCGGCGCATATTGCATCTTCATGCCGTTCCACTATCTCGGCATGGCGGGGAATGTGCGTCGCTACTCGGCGTTCGTGGACGACTTCATGCAACCGCTGATCCCAGTGCACAAGTTCATCACCATCGCAGCGCTGGTCACCGGGGCGGCACAGTTCATCTTTCTATACAACCTGATTTACAGCCGGTTCAAGGGCGCACCCGCTCCGCAAAATCCCTGGGAAGCGACATCGCTGGAGTGGACGATTCCGTCGCCGCCGCCGTTTGATAACTTCGGCGGCAAGCTGCCGGTTGTGTATCACGATCCTTATCAGTACGGAGTGGAGAGTTCCACGGGCGACTACGTCATGCAGGATTCGCCCGAGAAGATCCAGTCGGTACGAGACGAGGCGTAATAGGGCCAAGGAGTAACGAGCAGTATGGCAACCACAGTTCACGAACCACCGAGAGTTGAACCACGCCGGCCACCGGATGGGAGCAGTTCCGGAAACGGCGGGTGGCGGAACTTAACCCCCAGCGGCGGCGCACGCGTCGTGATGGATCCGGGCTCCTCGCCAACTTCCCGCACAGGGATTTGGGTCGGGCTGGCCGGGATCACGATGACGTTCGCCGCCTTTACCAGCGCCCTGATCGTGCGTCACGGCGGCGCGAGTGATTGGCGGCATTTATCGCTTCCTCCGATTCTTTTCGTCAACACTGCGTTTCTGCTGGGGAGCAGCGTCACGCTGGAAATGGCACGCCGCAAAGTGGCTGCTTTTGCGCGGGGATTGAGCCCAAGCAAGTCACCCTCCCTGGGATGGCTTTATTTGACTCTAGGGCTGGGACTGGCCTTTGTTGGCGGACAGTATGCCGCGTGGGTGCAGCTAAAGTCCCAAGGGCTTTACCTGGCGACGAATCCAAGCAGTTCGTTCTTTTATGTGCTTACGGCAGCGCACGTCCTGCATGTTCTGGGAGGTTTGGGCGGGCTGGTGCTGGTGATCACCAGGCTGAGCAGGCGGATTCCGACGCTGCGGCGGAGCACACTCGATACGGCATCGTATTACTGGCACTTCATGGACGTACTTTGGATGTACCTGCTGTGGTTGCTGTGGATGAAGCTGTAGCGGACAGGGATATCCAGATAGACAGGAGAACAATGTCGTGAGCCAAGCCGACATGACAATGGGAGTACACACTGCGGGAGCAATGGCGGAGCGGCCGTTTGCCATTCCCACCAAGAAATTGGCGATGTGGCTGTTCATCATCGCCGATGCCGCTACTTTCGCCGCATGCCTGGTGGCGTACGGGTTTCTGCGGAATGGCACTCCGAATTGGCCGACGCCATTCGAGTTCTCTCCGACCGTGATTAACGCGATGGTGATGACCTTCATCCTGGTAACCAGCAGCCTGACGATGTTCATAGCCATGCGCGCGGCCAAGCTGGGCCAGAAATCTACCGCGTTCAACTGGACAATGATTACTGCCGTCGCCGGCCTGATTTTCGCGGTGCTGCACCTTCGCGAATGGATGGGAATGATTCACGCGGGCGTGCGACTGTTCTCCAATCCCTGGGGTTCTGGATTGTTCGGCGCATCGTTTTTCAGCATCACCGGGTTGCATCTGACCCACGTGGTGTGCGGGGTCATCGCACTGGTTGCAGTCGGCCTGCGATACAAAGGCGGGCGCTACAACTCTGACGACCTCGAAGTAGTGGGACTTTACTGGCACTTTGTCGATCTGGTGTGGATGTTTGTGGTGCCGATGGTTTACCTGCTGAACGTGAAGCACTAGGCGAGAATACGAGGAGCAAGGACAATGGCTGACATAGTTCCCAGCGACAAAGGCGGAGCGGCGAAGTATGCCGACAGCCTGACCAAGTACATCGTGGTGTACGTTGTGATCCTCATTCTGGCCGGGCTGCAGTTCGTGATCGCTTATTCTCACCTGGACGGGGCGCAGATGTTCTTACGCATGCTCTCCTTGGCGATTGTTGAGGCAGGACTGGCCGTGATGTTCTTTATGCACCTCGGTTCAGAACGGCGTTCCTTTGTCTGGTTCGTAGGAGTGATCACGGTTTTCGTGTTGCTAGCGATGCAATATAGTTGGACGGACAGTTACCGTATGGAGATGGGGGTTCCGGGAGCAAACTATAAGACCGGAACGGTGCAGTAGAGATTCTTATGGGTAAGTGGTTACGCATTTTTTTCATGGGTGTGGCGGTGATGGGATTGTTCGCGAGCGCAGCGCCTGCCTGGGCCCAGAGTTGTGCTTTGTGCTATACGCAGGCCGCGTCCGGGACGCAGCAATTCATCCAGGCTCTTCGGAGCGGCATCCTGATCCTGATTGTTCCTCCATTCCTGATGTGGACAGCGACATTGGTCGTGATCTACCGGCGCAGAAATCGGTTCCGCGCAGACGAGAAAAGCGCTTCGTCCTGGTGATCCCTTTGCGTGCCTCCTCCCGGCGTGACTGCAGGATGTAGACGGACACGCGTACGATCAATCCATAATGATCCCCTCGAGCGCCGGCAGGGGCCGGAGTATCGCGAAATTCTGCTTGGGTTTACTTGTCGGAGCGGGTCTCCTGCTGACCGGTGTGTATGTCTACGTCGCTTCGGGAAGAGCTCCGGTGTCCACTTTCGACCCGAACTTGCCGTTCGAGGAATTGTTGACGTCCCGGGCATTGCAGGCAAAGTTCTCCAGACGAGCGCCGCCGGTTTCACCCATTGCAGAGAGCGACGCGAATTTGCGCGCGGGGGCACGGTTGTACGTTCAGCAGTGCGCCGAGTGCCACGGTCTACCGGTCGGGCCGGTGACCAAGACCGCCAGCGGCATGTTTCCGCCGCCGCCGCAGTTTTTTCACGGGCCTGGAGTGACGAACGACCCGGTCGGCGAAATCTACTGGAAAACTGTATACGGTATCCGGCTCACCGGGATGCCGGGATTCAGGGGTTCACTGCCGGACACCGAAGTTTGGCAGATCAGCCTGTTGTTGGCGGCAGCCAAGCGGTTGCCGTCGGATGTCGAAAAAGACCTCGAAACGGCGGCGATAAAGGGCCAACAAAGTTCTCAGGTAAATCGCAGGGCACCTGCAGGGCCGGCCGCCACTGTCAAATCCTTTTGACGGCATATCGCCGAGAAGTTATCAACAACACCCACAGTTGTGCCATTACCTGAGTAATTTTACCTGTGAAAAAAAGAAACATACCATTTCCGTAACGCTAGAAAGCTCGTGGCGCGATATTTCAGTGGGGTAATTTATGCGTAGACTATGCGTCCTCGTGACGCTGCTCATCGCGGCCACCACCCTGGTCGTTGCACAATCGGGATATCAAGTCATTTCCGTCGACAATGGTGGGACAATCAGCGGCACGGTCAAGTGGACCGGACCGCAACCGCACCTTGTAACTTTTCCAGTCACAAAAGATCCGCAAATATGTGACCCGGAAGGCCACAAACGCGTGGACCTGGACCGTTTGATCATCGGTCCCGATGGAGGCGTGGCCAACACGGTTGTATTTCTAAGAAGCATTCAACGGGGTAAAGCACTCGAAGTACCGCAACCGCGACGTTTTCTTGACCAGAAACATTGCCGGTATGAACCACACATTTTGCTGGTGCCGAAAGACACCGTCCTGAAAATGAAGAGTTCGGACGCTACGCTCCACACTGTCCACATGGAAGGCGCAGCGACCTACAACCTGCCATTTCCTTTTCCTAATCAGACGATCTCGCGCAACATGCCGGCGTCTGGGCTGGTGACGTTGAAGTGCAATGGCGGGCACGTATGGATGAATGCCGAGATGATGGTCGTCGATCATCCGTACTACACGGTTACCGATGAAAGCGGAAAATTTGAGCTGACGGATGTTCCTCCCGGCCATTATCAGTTGGTTGCCTGGCACGAAGGCTGGGGCGTCTCCCGCCAGGAGGCGACACTGGATGTGTTGACCGAGCAGCGAGTGCAGCGGCCGGTGTTTGGCGACCCGAAGACCTGGGAGAAGAGTGTCGCTGTAAGCGCGGGAGAAACATCGCGCGTCAGCTTCGTGATTTCGGAAAAGTAATTCGCAACCAGCGCGGCCTAGGAGAACAGCGACAACTGCTGTCCAGGCTGCGCTTTTTTTCTGTCATCGAACACAGTTCTCCCGCCTAAACCAGGGGAGATGGAGCGCTCGCGCGCCAGCGCCGAATCGAAATCGGCAGACGGTGACAGGTTCCGTTCAATAATCCGGGTGAAACGGTCGAGCTTAGCAAACCCATTCATTTTCTCCGGATCCCCCAGCCTCGCACGTTGCAAGGCGTTCCTGAGGACGGAAAGAGACTCATCATAGGTTTTCAGAGGTACAGGAAAGGGATGACCGTCCTTTCCGCCGAGGGAAAAAGAGAACCGTGCGGGGTCAGAGAAGCGCGTCGGCGTGCCATGAATCACTTCCGCGATGAAGGCGAGAGTCTGGAGAGTGCGCGGGCCAAGTTTCTCGACCAGGAGGAGCGACGCGAAATCGCGAAGGTCAGCTTCGTGCGCGAGAGCCAGAACGGCGCCTAGCCGCCGGGTATCGACATTTTCAGCACGAACATCATGGTGACGAGGCATCGACAGGACCCGAGCGTCCTGCAATGTGGACTCCGGCGTTTGGTGGACAATTTCCATCAGGGCGGCCTGCGCAGGCTTCGCTTCACGATCTACCAGATTCACAATCGTGCCCTGGTTCTCTCCCACGATTGCCGCATGGGGAGCCTCGGTGAAATCGCGAACGGAAGCGGAATGCCAATGGTAGCGGCGCGCCATCGCGGTGGCGTCATTCATTCCTTGTTGCACGACGGCCCACTCGCCCTCGGAACTGAGAATGAATGTGTGCAGATAAAGCTGGAACCCGTCAGCCACAGCATTGTTATCGATTCGCGCAGTTAGCCGACTGGTTCGCACCAGTGACTCGCCGTCGAACCCAGCTTCTTCGGCGACATGTCTAAGTTCGTCGGGCGTCTTACGCGAGTGACGGCCACGGCCCCCACATACGTACAAGCCCAGTTCATGGGATCGCGGATTCAGTCCTCGCTTCAGCGCACCCAACACAGAGGTTGTGATGCCGGAAGAATGCCAATCCATGCCCATAACGCACCCGAGAGCCTGAAACCAGTAAGGGTCACTGAGGCGGCGGAGCAATTCCGATCGGCCATAGTGATACAACACGCTTTCGCTGATGGCCGTTCCCATGCGGGTCATCCGCTCCGCGAGCCAGGATGGAACGCGTCCACCGTGCAATGGGAGATCAGCAACTCCGGACCGTTTCATGAGCCTATTCTAGACTTGCTGAGCAGAGTTCGTGGTGCTTACGGCTTCGGAAGCGGCGGGAAGTTGGGGAAGTGAGTGTTCGTTGCGGGCGTCGTCCGGCCCGGAACTCTGTTACCGGCCAGGAGCTTTGACAAGTCGCGACCGAGTCGGCTCCGATCGTCCTCGCTGAGGCCCAAGAAACGAAAAGCCTGGAGACAACCCTGCGTCGACCACATGGGCTTCAACATCTCTGCAGCGGCGCGCAGCGTGGTAGAGCCGATATGAAAGATGACGTCGACCTTGGCGGCTTCGGCGAACGCGTCGGACAATTGCAGAACTCCGCCGGATGTCGATACCTGCTGCACGCGCGCACGTACCTGCTGGTTGTCGTGTTGAACGATCGCGAGGATCGAGCCATGGAGTTTCACGCGGGTGGTGCGCCTGGCGGATGCAGGGGGCGAGTTAAAGGTGAACCATGAACCGGCCGAATCGCTCATGGCTATTTCTGCGCCAACGCAGCGTGTGTTGAATGAACGAAGTTCACCGTGATGAAGGTTTGCATTTCTACGGCTTCGCCATTCACCAGGTACGGTTTATAGCGCCATTGCTTCACCGCTTGGAAGGCCGAGCGGCCGAGGAGCAGAGAACCACGAATCAATTTCAACTCGCGTATGCCGCCGTCCTTGCCGACCATGGCGTGCAAGGTGACTACGCCTTCCAGTCCAGTTGCGACTGCCAGGTCCGGATACCTCGGCGGAACTTGGCGGACCAGCAGTTGACGAGCGGCCTCTTCCGGCAGGAGCGTTGGCTCTAACGACCACGTGTTCGCCGGACGAGATAACTTCGTTTCCGCCGGACGAGCCGTCATGGCCTGAAGAGAAACCATCAGGCTCCCAGGAACGTAGGGGTGAACGGCCGTGGGATCGGGTTCAGAGGCTGCGACGTTGGAATCGGCCGGCTGAAGTGTGACGGACACGGAAGCAGGAGTCTTGTAACGCCCAGCAGAGGTGGTCGCATTCGAGCGAACGTTCGCGGCGGTGTTCGTGTAATCGGACCTTGTCTGCAATGACGGGTCCTCAAACGCGACACCGGAAGGTTTGACCTCCTCTACCGGAGGAGTGGTTGGGGACGCGATTTGTGCCTGCAGCGCCTTATGAAACCGGTTACCAAGGCCTTTGGAATGTGGGGCGATCAGAACGGCAGCCGTAATCATCGTCAGCCAGAGCGAGGGCTTAATCAGCTTCTTTGCGTCGAAGCGGCTCGAGGGCCGCGTGTATCCAGCAAACGACGGCGGAGTGGGAACGGAACGCCGCACACCGCCGACGTGCCTGCGCTCGCGTCTCTGAGGTGTCGCTGATGCAGGTACGGTGACGTTTTGTTCTAAAACGGCCGGGGAAGGGGCTTGCCGGACACTTAAAATTGGGGAGGGCTGGTCCGGGGCAGTGCCCTGTAGACATGCGGCGAAAGTGCTGCGTGCCTGCTCGTACGAAAAAGGTTTTACCAGGACAGCGTTGGCGCCGATTTTCAGGGCGCCGGATACGTCGCGTTGATCGACAATGGCAACCGCTGGAGTAGACTTAGCGATCGTCAGTTCCCGTGCCGTCTTCAGCAAAAAGCTGGCTTCCAGCTGTTCCTTCCAATCGATTACCAATACGCAGTAGGGGCGGCCGGTAAGCCTTTCGATCGCGCTGAAAACATCGGCGCGGTGCTCCACCTCGATGCCGAACTCCGGCAGCAGCGCCAGAATGACCTCGGCGACTTGCTGATCGGACGAGAATAGCAACCCTTGGGGGAGCATGGGGGTAGGCTACTGTGGCCTATGGCGACCGACAAGGTTACGGAAGTCGTTTCAACATGGGCATAGCACTTCCGGTTGATTACCCCGGCGGTTACGTTTTTTGTTGTGATGCGGAGGGAACGATCACAGGGGGGACGAATTCTGTGCGTGTCGGCTGTAGTTTTGACTGCTCGTTCGCGGCGAAGCGCGCGCAATCAGTGTCCGGTGACAGACATACGACCTGCACCATTTTTGTGTTAGCACAGCGGTGGTCGCGAATAGCACCCCAGTGCCATTCTCAAAAATGTGAAGCAGACATAATCTCGTACTCGAGCAGTTCTGGGGGAGGGCTGCCCGAGGGCCCGCGACTCGCAAGAGTTGCGGGCCCTCGTTATTTGGCACGAACCGTGTCTGTAGGCAGTGACCAGCCCCGCATGCGCAAAAAAGGAGCGGCATGCAGCCGCCCCTTTTTGGTTTTCGGTGAAGATCAGTCGGCCGCAACCATGCCGGCCTCGCATTCCTTGCGATGCTTCGCTGTGCCGGTGGTCTGGGCGTCGACCACGGCGATGGATGTTATGTTGACGATGTCCTCGACCTCGGCGCCGCGTGGCAGGACGTAAACGGGCTTGCTCATGCCCATGAGAATCGGCCCAATCGCCTCCGCTGCACCGACTTTGCGAAGGAGTTTGTAGGCGATGTTTGCCGAGGCCAGGTCGGGGAAGATCAACACGTTCGCGCCGCCTTTGATGCAGGAGAACGGGTATTCCCGCTCGAGGACATCGGGCGACAAGGCCACGTCGGCCATGATCTCCCCGTCCACCACGAGGCTGGGATCGCGTTGTTTTACGATCTCGGTGGCACGCCGCACCTTGTCAGTAGCCGGGTGCTTGGTGCTTCCGAAATTAGAGAATGAAAGCATGGCGACGCGCGGCTCGACGTCGAACCGGCGCGCGGCGTTCGCGGCACAGAGAGCGATCTCCGCCAGGTCTTCCGCACTCGGGTCGATGTTTACGGTGCAGTCGGCGAGGAACAACAGGTCACCTTTGCGCGTAACCATGACGTACAGTCCGGAGACCTTGTGGACGTCCTGACGGACCTTGATGACCTGCAAGGCGGGGCGAATCGTGTCGGGATAGTGCTGGGTAACGCCCGAGACAAGCGCGTCCGCATCGCCCATGCGAACCATGAGCGAGCCGAACAGGTTTCGGTTCTGCACCAGTTCGCGAGCTTCCGATAAGGTGATACCGCGGCGCTGGCGGATGAAATGGAACTCGCGAGCGTATATCTCGCGCCAGGTTGAGCGGTCGACATCGACGATCTCCATGTTGTCCAGGTTTACGCCAGCTTCGGCTGCCCTGGAACGGATCAAGTTTTCGCTACCCAACAACACCGGCTGCGCAATTTTCTCGTCCACCAGGATGTGGCAGGCGCGCAAGATGCGCTCATTGTCGCCTTCGGGGAAGACCACGCGCTTTGGTTTTGCCTGGGCCTTACGCATGACGGAGCGCATGAGTTCGTGGGTCTTTCCCAGGCGCTTCTCAAGCTGTTCACGGTACTGGACGATATCAACGGGTTCCTGGGCAACTCCGGTTTCCATCGCAGCGCGTGCGACGGCTGAAGCTTCCCACACGAGTACGCGCGGGTCGAATGGTTTCGGGATGATGTAGTCCGGACCAAAGGACAGGCGCTCGACGCCATACGCGCGGCAGACCGAATCGGGAACGTCTTCTTTGGTGAGAGCAGCGAGGGCGCGGGTTGCGGCCAGTTTCATCTCTTCATTAATCGCGGTGGCATGGACATCGAGAGCGCCGCGGAAGATAAAAGGGAATCCGAGCACATTGTTTACCTGGTTGGGGTAGTCGGAGCGGCCAGTGGCCATGAGGATATCGCCACGTGCTGCCTTGGCTTCGTCATAGGTGATTTCGGGATCAGGGTTGGCCATGGCGAAAACGATTGGTTTTGCGGCCATAGTCTTCAACATGTCGGTGGTGAACGCGCCTTTGACGGACAATCCCACCAGCACGTCGGCGCCTTTGACGACCTCGGCCAGGGTGCGGAAGGGCGTGTCCTGGGCAAAGCGTTCCTTGTATGGGTTCATGCCGGCCGTGCGGCCCTTGTAGACGACACCTTTGGTGTCGCACAGAGTGATGTTTCCGCGCTTGACGCCGAGATTGACGTAATGCTCGGCACAGGCGATACCCGAAGCGCCGGCCCCATTCACGACCATTTTTATGTTGGCAATGTCTTTGCCGACAAGTTCCAGCGCATTGATCAAAGCCGCTCCCGAGATGATCGCGGTGCCGTGTTGGTCATCATGGAAGACGGGAATCTTCATCGTCTTTTTCAGGGTCTCCTCAATGTAAAAACATTCCGGGGCCTTGATGTCTTCGAGATTGATTCCGCCGAAAGTAGGCTCGAGGAGTTGGCAAACCTTGATGATCTCGTCCGGGTTATGGGAATCGATTTCGATGTCGAAGACGTCGACGTCTGCGAACCTTTTAAATAGAACTCCTTTTCCCTCCATGACGGGCTTGCCGGCAAGGGCGCCGATGTCGCCCAGTCCGAGCACGGCTGTGCCGTTGGAAACAACCGCGACGAGATTGCCCCGGGCGGTGTACTTAAACGCGTCGTGAGGATTCTTCTCAATCTCCAGGCAAGGATCGGCAACACCGGGTGTGTAGGCGAGGCTGAGGTCGCGTTGAGTGCGACATGGCTTGCTGGGAATGACTTCGATTTTCCCGGGCCGCTGCCCGAGATGGTAATCGAGCGCTTCTTGCTTCGAAATCGGCATTTGCTCCTCCTGGTAGCAATCGGCTAAGGGCCCTGGGCGGTTGCGGGCGGGTACGCAGATCACGGCACGGCGTCGCCGCAGGTCCACAATGCGACAAACCGATTGTTGGCTTGCAGGAACCGACTGTAAGTGATTCAAGTCACCGGCGCTGGTGATGTGAAGAGCCTGCCCGTATTGAGAAGTGTTCCGCTGAGAGAGCGGAGGCTATTGACGGCCGTAGGTTCCCACGACTTCGGCCTTTTCGATGACGTGTCCCTGAATGGCCTGCTCGAGCTCCTGCCTGGCGGCGCCCGCTTTCAAGCCAAGTTTGCGGTCGAGAGCGTAGAGCCTGAAGAAGTAGCGGTGCGGCTTTCCCGGCGGCGGACAGGGGCCGCCATATCCGATGCGCCGGAAGTCATTCCGGCCCTGGCGAGCGCCGTCCGGCAGTTCGTCGACCTTGCTGACGTTCTCGGGCAGACCGCCGATTGGGCGGGGATGTCGTAAATCACCCAGTGGGTCCAGGTTCCGACCGGGGCGTCGGGGTCATCGGCGATCAGGGTGAAGCTTTGGGCTTTGGAAGAAGCACCGCTCCAGGAAAGCTCGGGCGAGACATCCGGGCCATCGCACGTAAATTTTTTGGGAATCGGCCCGCCATTCTGAAACTGAGTACTCGAGATGGTGAACGCCATGCTTTTACCTCCGGTTCGCGGGTCTTGAGCCAAGCAAAGTGCGGCGGCGACAGTGGCCAGGAAGAAAGCAACGAGCAGGCGGTCTGGGGAACGCGGCATCGACGCCTCCGCTGCGGCACGATGGGGTCGATTGTCAGAGGGTAGAGATCGTGAAATTCACCGTTATTTGAGCCTGAGTCTCGACCGCCTTGCCGTTCTCCAGATACGGTTTGAAATGCCATTGGCGGACGGCTTCGCGGGCGGCGGAGGCCAGGATGGCGGGGCCGCTGACAACCTTCAGATCCTGAATAAGTCCGTCGGCACCGATAAGCGCCTGCAAAATAACCGCACCTTGAACCCGCATTTGGCGCGCCAAGGTCGGGTACGACGGGTCGACGGAGTGTTCTACAGCCTGGGTGGCATCGGCCGACATGGTGACCTTCTGGGACGCAGCGGTCAGAGGGGCAGCCGCGGATTTGCCGGCCAAGTCGTCCTCAGGAGCCATCTCCACCCGGAGTGACTTATTGGTGGAGCGAACCATCCGGTGCGAATCACCCGCGACAACTTCAATGTCCAAGGGAGGAAGCGCCTTGCGGTTGCGAGCTACGATTCCGGGCTGCTCGGCTGCTTGCTCGGCGACCACCTCCGCGCGCCGAATTCTGCTTCTTGCGGGAGCTCCGACGTGGGGCGTGGGGGCAGTGACGCCGGGTGCCGAGTTGGCGGCCGGAGTCGGAGTGAAGGCAGAATCGGGGACGAGGTCGCCGTCGGCGGAGTCGAACCAAACACTACGATCCTTGACGATGACGATCGCCAAGGCGGCCAGCAGAAGCGCGACTGCCAACGCCATTCGAATCTGCTGCTTTCTGACGGGGTCGGTACCAGCGAGGGTACCGCCGAGCTGCAGCCTGCGCTTTAGTTCGAACATTGGCCCAATCCTGCCCGGCATCCGGCTACTCTGGCCCGGCTAAGTAAGTATGCCCTGAAAAGCGGCTGTAGACCAGTGGAAACGAGGCCACCGGTTGTGAGCCGAATCACAATCAGGGGTGCGTCAAATCACAGCCTAGCGTTTCGCATCGGCGGACACTAGAAGCGTGATGCACGTCACAGGGCTGTGGCAATGCAACCAAAGTGCCACACCGTCCAGTGACAATCCAGCGGCGCTGGATGCACCGGGGACAGGCGTCACAGGGGGTGGTGCGTGTTATCGCCATATGGACTCGACATTATCGAGAGCTGCTTGACTTGCAAGATGCGGGCCGACCGAATTTTCTGCGATCTGAATACGGGCGCCCTGCAGTCGTTCGAGGCTATCAAATACGCCACCGCCTATCCCAAGGGCGCGGTGTTGTTCGTGGAGGGGCAGGCGCCACGGGGAATTTTTGTCCTATGTAAAGGACGGGTGAAGCTGTCCATTTGCGCGACCGACGGCAAAACGCTCATCTTGAAAATTGCCGAACCGGGAGAAGTTCTGGGGTTGAGCGCCACGGTTTCCGGCAAGCCGTACGAGCTGACGGCCGAAACCATCGACCCCTGCCAAGTGAACTTCGTGAAGCGGGAAGACTTCCTGCGGTTCCTGAAGGACAACTCCGATGCGTGCTTCAAAGTCGCGGAGCAATTGAGCGACAAGTACAACAATGCATGCCATGAGGTGCGGTCACTCGGCCTGTCACATTCGGCGGGCGAGAAGCTGGCGAAGCTGTTGCTGGAGTGGACGTCACGTAACGGGGAATCGGTCAAGATCGAGCCGCGGCTGAAACTGGCGCTTACGCACGAAGAGATTGCGCAGATGATCGGAACGTCGCGTGAGACGGTGACGCGGCTGTTTGCGGATCTCAAGAAGAGGCAGATTGTGCAGTCAAAAGGGTCGACGCTGGTCATCCGCAACAAGGCTGCCTTGAAGGCGCTGGCGACGAGCGGGTAAGGGCGGAACGGCGCATGTCCTGTGCCCCGGGTCACGATCAGGGGTGACTGTAGTCACTGTGCCGACGCTGTGTCCGGCAGTATCAATGCGCTATGGACAGCGCACCACGACAGAGCTGCTTCGAATGCCAGCTTCGCCCGGACCGGCTCTTCTGCGATCTGCCGACGGACGCACTGGAAGCGTTCGACTCGATCAAGTCGATCGCCCGATATCCCCGGGGTGTGCTTCTCTTCCAGGAAGGGCAGACAGCGCGGGGAATTTTTGTGGTTTGCGAGGGCCGAATCAAGCTGTCGGTGTGTTCGGAGAGCGGGAAACGCCTCACATTGCGAATTGCGAATGCGGGTGAAGTGCTAGGAACGAGCGCGTGTTTGGCCGCCGGCCACTACGAAGTCACGGCCGAGGCTCTGGATAACGCCAAGGTCGCCGTGGTACGGCGCAAGGAACTGCTGAAATTCCTGAGAATGCATCGCGAGGCTTGCATGCAGATTGTGCACTTGCTGAGCCAGGATCTGCACACGGCATACGACCGCGTCCGATCTCTCGGCCTGGGGCGCACTCGCCGGGCGCGCGTGCATTAACCAACTCTCTCTATCAGCTCACGATTAGCTCAGGCGCGCCGTACTGCCGCTGCCCACTGCTTCGGTGGCGGCTTCCCGACAGCCCGGTTCCGGGCAAGCATAGCGGATCAGGTTACGCTGCCGATCCAAGCTGGAAATAAACATGGGACGGACGTGGTACTCGCAGCGGGGCTGGTTGGGGGAAACCTCCGGCGGTTCGCCCCATTTGGGGGTGACATATCCCAGGCGCTCACTGAAGCATCGGCGGCAGAATTGTGCCGTGCAGCGGAAGTATTCGATGGAATAATCCGCACTGAACGGTGCCGTCGAGGGCTCCATGGCGCGGAAATGCCTGTCGCACAGAGGCAGGATGTCAGTCCGCATCGCTCCGAGTCTAGCATTCAGAGTGGCGGGCGCGACGCTGGGGAGGGTAGGGGCCGTGCTACAGCGGTTCACAGTCGGGAATCCGGTATTTAGGGCTTCATTCCGTCCCTTACCTGACGCTAAAATAAGCCCATTGCGCGACGGGATGGCGGGTCGCGCGTCGTACGGCGTCCCAGGAGGCTCCTCAGGTTGCACGTTCTGGTCACAGCGGACACGATCACCAGTATTTGGACCTACACCAGGGAACTGGTCACTGGACTGATCACCGGCGGTCATCACGTGACGCTAGTGACGTTCGGGGAGATTCCATTTCCGCAGCAGACTTCCTGGATGGATAACCTTCACGGCTTGGACTATCGGCCGACTGCCTTCCGGCTGGAATGGATGCAGGAAGGGGAAGGCGACCTGGAAGATTCGTGCCGCTACCTTGAATCTGTCATTGACGAAGTCCAGCCGGATATCCTGCATTTGAACCAGTACTGCTACGGCAGCTTAGGTACGCGCGCGCCGCGCGTCGTGGCCGCTCACGGAGATTTGGTGAGCTGGTGGCTGGCGGTTCACGGGCATGAACCGCGGGAGACGAGATGGCTGCGCTGGTACCAAGATACAGTTCAGCGCGGGATCGCCGATGCGGACGTGGTGGTGGCCCCGTCGAAGTGGATGCTGGAAACCGTGCAAGCCTGCTATGGGCGAACCGAACGCGGAGAGGTGATCTACAACGGGCGGAATCCCATCTACTTCAATCCGTACCTCAGCAAGGATGAATCGGTGCTATCAGTGGGGCGGTTGTGGGATGCGGGCAAGCAGGTTTCGCTGCTGACGCAGCACGCGCATGAGATGTCGGTCTGCATTGTGGGATCGGACAATCCTAATTATGCGCCACGCACACCGATTCGCGCGGATGTGAAGCTGGCAACCGACCAGGTCTGCGTGGCATTGAAAGGGCCGCAGACAGAATCTCAATTGCGTAACCTGTATAGCCGGGCCTCGATCTATGCTGCGACATCGCGGTATGAACCTTTCGGGATGGCGGCACTGGAGGCGGCACTCTCGCGGTGCGCCATCGTTTGCAATGACATTCCTACCTACCGGGAGATTTGGGGCGAGACGGCGGTCTATTTCCGAACGAACGACGCCGACAGTCTCGCAGATGTCCTACGGCGCCTGAGCAAAAACCGCGACCTGTGCCGGGGGCACGCGAGCCTGGCTTACCAAAGGGCTCGCACATGCTTCACCGCGAATCGCATGGTCGATGAGTACACCCGGCTCTATCGCGGGTTGCTGCGAGCGAATACCGCAGTCGCATAAGCAACGAAAGTACGCGTTCCGTAATCAGAATTGCCTTATTGCTCGCGCTAGTCGATTGCGCAAAATCTGAGAGGCAGCCATGGCGAAAGTGAAAATCACTGTGAGAAGTAATGGTCCTTACCGGGTAGAAGATCCCGAGGGGTTGATCGAAATGTTCGATGCGAACGGCAACAAGTACGACCTCACGGGAAAGCCCGCGTACTCGCTATGCAGATGCGGAGGATCAGTGAACAAGCCATTCTGCGACGGGACGCATAGCAAGGTCGGATTCCAGGCAGCCGAAGCAGCCGTCAAACAGGAAGCACCAAAACCGGTGGAGAACAATCCCGCTGCCAGCAGTCCAGCGAAAGGGTAAACAGCAATAGTCCAACCCGGCGTATCACCCAAGCGCGCGCTGTTCTGTCTCCGGGTCACATCCTCGCTCCAGTCTTCACCTGACAATCCGCAGCCACTCCGGATAGACTTTCAGGCCGGGGGTTCCCGTGGAAGCAAAAGACCGAGCACTGGGGATGGGCTGCCCGATTACGCGACGCGATTTTCTGAACGGCGTTGCGGTCACTGTGGGAGCAGCATTAGTTCCTCCGCACTTGTTGGCCGCTCTCGAAAGCGATCCTGAAAGAGCTGCGAACTATTACCCGCCGGCCCTAACCGGGCTTCGTGGCAGTCACGTGGGATCGTTCGAAACCGCGCACCAGGTCAGGGATGGCGAATTCTGGAAGCAAGCCGGAAAGCCGGTCGATACAGGTGAGACCTACGACCTGGTTATCGTAGGTGGCGGTATCAGTGGATTGTCGGCTGCGCACTTCTTCCGCAGAGTTGCCGGTCCGAACGCGAAGATACTCATCATAGAAAATCACGACGACTTTGGCGGGCACGCAAAGCGGAACGAGTTTCATTCCGCGGGACGCATGCAGCTGGGGTTTGGGGGAACGTTCTCGATCGAGAGCCCGGCGCCATATAGCGCGGTGGCAAAGGGAGTGGTCGAAGAGCTCGGCATCGATGTGCCCAGCTACTCCAAATATGTCACCAAGGGACTGTACCGCTCTTTTGGTCTGACTCCGAAAATCTTCTTCGATCAACAAACGTTTGGCAGCGATCGGCTGGTGATGGATCCACGTCCGCTTGGTGGTGGCGAGACAGGGGACTTGACGGTCAATTCTGACGAGGCGTGGAAAGCATTCCTGGCGAGTGCACCGCTTTCTGAACGCGGCAAAAGCGACATCGTACGTCTGAATAAGGAGAAGAAAGATTACCTTCCCGGCTTGAGCTCGGATGAGAAGAAAGCGCGGCTGGCGCGCATGAGCTATGCCGCGTTTCTGAAAGACGTTGTGGGTGTCAGCGACGAAGTACTGAAGGTTTACCAGGCGGGGCCACAACCGCTGTTCGGAGTGGGTATCGATGCGGTGGCGGCACAGGATGCGTGGGGACTGGGTTTCCCGGGATTTCTGGGAATGAATCTTGACCCGGCTCCGGGGAAGGGAATGAATCGCGATGCGATTCCCAACGCGGAGGCGGATCAGTATTTCTTCCATTTTCCCGATGGGAACGCGAGCATCGCACGATTGTTAGTTCGCAAACTGATTCCGGGCGCGATTCCGGGTAGCTCCGCGACCGATGTTGTTACCTCCAGAGCGAACTACGCCAAGCTGGATGAACCGTCGTCGCCTGTGCGCATTCGGCTAAACAGCACAGCCGTGCGGGTGAAGCATGTAGGGGACCATGGTTCGTCGAAGGGCGTCGAGGTTACATATGCGCGACGAGGGAAGGTATACAACGTACGCGGAAGCCAATGCGTGTTGGCCTGCTGGCACGTGGTGATTCCGTACATCTGCGACGAACTTCCGAAAGCGCAAAAAGAAGCGCTTTCACAGGCAGCCAAGGTCCCGCTGCTGTATACGAACGTGGCACTGCGGAATTGGACGGCATTTCAAAAGGCGGGCGCCAACTCGGTGTATGCTCCGGGCTGCTATCACACACACCTGAATCTCGATCTTCCGGTGAGCATTGGAGAGTATCAGTGCCCGAAGAAGCCGGACGAACCAATCGTCGTTCACATGATGAAGACGCCGTGTAAACCTGGCTTGCCGGCGCGAAACCAGCACATGGCGGGGCGCATTGAACTGTTTACGACAGAGTTCAGCGACATAGAAAAAGAAATTCGTGCGCAACTGGCGAGGACGCTGGCTGGAACGAATTTCGATCCGGCACGCGACATCAGCGCCATCACCGTGAATCGCTGGCCGCACGGATACGCGTACGAGTACAACTCGCTATGGGACAAGTTCTGGCTGGAGGGCGGCGAAACGCCCTGCGACGTGGCGCGCAAACCTTTTGGAAGGATCGCGATCGCGAATGCCGACGCCGCAGCCTATGCCTACACTGACGCGGCCATCGATCAGGCGTACCGGGCGGTGCAGGAGTTGACGAGCAGCAAGCGTCAAGCCGCTGGAGCAAAAGCCTAAGTCAGATCCCTACCACTCTGATGCCCGTCACCGCTTAATCGGCAGCCATGCCTTGGGTTTCTCGCGGCATATCGGCTGCCGAAAACTCCGGGATCACGTTCTCGCCTATCTGACCGCGTAGCTGCGCTTCGAGAGCCGCGAGCTGTGCCTCGATGTCCTCGTGGGCTTTGCGCTTGCGGATGACCTCATCGCGATAGCGGCGCAGGAAATAATCAATCGTCTCGACGCGGATCTTGATCGAGCCGGAAGGCTTGTTTTCGTCGAGATCCTTGAAGCAGAAATAAGGTGTGCCGGACTGCTCGATGATCCCCTCGATTACGCCGTAGATCGGTGCGTCGTGCCCGCACTTGAAGCTTGAAATCTCGAGTGCCACCAGGTTCGGGTGACGCGCGGTGAATTTCGCGGCCCAGACTTTGTGGTTCGTGCTGGCGGAATAGGAATTTTTCCAGGCGTCGCCGATATCAAGCGGATGGCTGATGATGCCGGCGCGAACTTCGTCGCCGAACAGGCGCTCCAGCAGGTCTTCATCGAGGGGAAGCGTGTTCTGCGAAAAGATCGGATAGCCGAGCTTCTGGAACTCGTCCATGATCTCGTGGTTGAGGCCGGGATCATGATGATAGGGACGGCCGAGCATGACGATACCGATGCGGTCCTCACGCTCGAGTTGGTCGAGAACCTGGCGGGCGCGACGGCGGATGCGTGTTTCGTATTCCTTAAGCGCCTGGAATCCGGCTTCGCATGCACGCTCGTTCTCTTCGTCGGACAGACCGAGGACGGGCTGCCACGCTTGCAGCATTTGGTAAGCGAATAACTTCCGGTCCGCGAAATTAAGGACTGGGTCGATGTACTTGACGTTGTTCTCGGCGAAGACGTCGTTCTCTTTTGTGAACGCGGCTTTCACGGTTTCAGGCGTGGCGGTCACGGTTGGACATGCATTCGAGCCGGTGAGCTTCACCAAGGGGCTGTGCAGGACGTCGTACATGGGGAAGAAGATGACGTTCAGCGGCTTCTTCTTGTGCTTTTCCTGGATCAGGTTGTAGACGTGCGAGATGCCGATCTTCGCGGGGAAGCATGGGTCGATGGCACCGCGGCTCGCGCCCGCGCGATAGAGTTCCTGGCTGGTGTAGTCGGAGTAAATGATATTTTCCGGCTGCAGCCCGAGACTCTCGAGGTAGGCATTGAACAGCGGGGCGTAGGTATAGATGTTAAGAACGCGCGGGATGCCGATGCGCAAGTTCTTGCGGTTCTGCATCAGAGCGATGCGCTCTTTGGCGGCCTTCGTCCAGGCGCGGGAGGGAATCGGATCGGCAACACTCTTGGTGTTCGTCGGGCGGAAAACCTCTTTCGAGGCTACATCGACGAAGTTGGGATGCTGGTCACGAATCTTGTCGAGGCCGTCCTTGATGTCCTTCATCTCGTTGATGTCTTCGACGGTGCCCTTCTCGCAGGTAGCGATGATCAGGCGCTGTTCGCCGAGCATAAGCGGAACTTTTGTGACCTTCTTGACTGGGATGAAGTCTTTGGCAGGCTCGGTGCGCACGTCGATGAAAGTGCGCAGGCAATTGTTCTTGCAGAAATTGCAGCGGGTCGATTCGTTGCGGGTGGTGCGGTATTCGATCTTACGGACCGCATCGAGACCGACGAAGGTTGTCTGCAGGCCTTTACGCCAGAGACGCAAGGACTCCTGCGCAGCGCCGATCGCACCGGACTCGCCACAGTGCTCATGAACGATGATCTCGGGCTGCTTGCCGGCAGCGCGAAAACTGTTCCGAATGAAATCGACTTCGGCTTTCACGACGGCGAGGTTGTTCTGCGTTCCTCCTTGCAGGACGAATCGCGTGCCTAACGCCGCGAGGTTCGGGATACTGGCAACGTAAAGGAAGACGTTCTTCGGCAGAACGGCAGCCAATCCGGCCAGAATTTCTTCAGCACGCCAGCCCTGGCGCTGGAAGTTCACGATGTCGGACTGCATGAACACCGCGCAGCCATAACCGAACACTGGCATGGCTTGGGCGGAGAAGGCTAAGTCAGCATACTGGTTAACGCTCAGGCCGAATCCTTCTGCGGTGGATTGCAGGAAGTACCCGTTACCCGCTGAACATTGGGTGTTCAATTTGAAGTCTTTTACGCGGCCGTTGTGCAGGATGATGATCTTGATGTCCTGTCCACCGACATCAACGATTACGTGCGGGTCTTCGTAAAACTTGAGAGCGGACTCGGTATGGGCGACAGTTTCGACGAGTGCAACGTCCGCTTTCAGAACGTCTTTCAAAATGTCTTTTGCGTAGCCGGTAGTGGCGACCCCGAGTACTTCGAGTTTGGCGTTCTGCGCTTCGACCTGGCCGCGCAGGTTCTCGAACATCTCAATCGTGTCCTGGATCGGGTTACCGTTTGAGAGCTGGTAAGCCTTGCAGAGGATATCGCCGCTCTCATTCATGAGGACGGCCTTGGTGGAGGTTGAGCCGCCGTCGATGCCGATGAAGCCTCCGACGGTGCTGCCTTTCTGGAAAGTGGCGGGCGTGAATTTGTGGCGTCGATAAGCGACTTTGAAGGTGTCCAGTTCAGAATCGTTCTCGACCAGACCCTTGCCACCGGACTTGGCTTTCTCTTCCTGGCGACCGTACTCGATGTAGTGAATCAGTTGATCGTAGCCGCGATAGCAGCCGATGCAATCGTCTTCGGCGCGGCCGAACTCAATGGCGCCGAGTGCGGCGAAGTACTGGGCATTCTGCGGGACCTTGATCAGGTCTTCGGGCTTGGTTCCATCGGGGACTTCTACTTTGCGCTCTTTCCACATGCGTGGAATATTTGCTTGCCAGGCTTCGCGCATTCCGCGGATGAAGCTGTTGGGACCACCGAGCAAAAGGACATGCGGGCGCAGCGTGTGGCCTCGCGTAAGGACGCTGAGATTTTGCAGGACGATGGCTTCAAAGAGGGAAGCCATGAGTTCGTCCGAAGGCGTGCCGACCTTCTGGAGACTGTTGATGTCAGTTTCGGCAAAAACGCCGCACTTGCCGGCGACTTTGTGCAGTTTGATTCCGTGGTATTTCTGTTCACCTAGTTCCTTGGCGGGAATCTTCAGCTTGGCATTGATTTTGTCAATGACCGCGCCGGTGCCGCCGGCGCACTTGTCGTTCATCGAAGGGATTTTCTTCTTGCGGCCGGTTTCGTCGTCGTCTTTGAAGACGATGATCTTGGCGTCCTGTCCGCCAAGCTCGATGACGGAGTAGACCTCGGGATGGAGTTTCTCGACGGCCAGCGAAACTGCCGTGACTTCCTGCACGAACTTTGCGCCGACTGCATCGGCGATACCGCCGCCGCCGGAACCGGTGATGAACATGCGGGTGTTGTGGCGGTTGATGCCGACTTCCGCTTCCATGCGTTTCAGGAATTCCAGCGTCTTTTCCGGTTGCTTGGTTTCGTGACGCTGATAGTCCTGCCAGAGGACCTGGTCGCTTGCCGCATCGACAACTACGGCCTTGACGGTCGTCGAGCCAACATCGAGGCCCACCATAAATTGCGTGCTATGGCCGTGCGGTTTCTCCGGCTTGATGATTGGCGCAGGAACTTCGAGTGGAGCGATCCGGATTAGCTGGGGGCCGCTGTGATCGTGCATCACATCCTCATTGTTGTTCGTCTTTGGCTGTTGCCTATTGGCCGCTGGCTTCTAGCCTTTCGCCGCTCACAAATGGCGAACGACTGTCGGCCAGCGGATTGCGTTCTAATCTCCCGAGGTAGCCGGGATCGCGGCACTCGGCACACGGCTGCGCTTCCAGAACCGTGTGTCTTTGTCAATGCGATCGCTCACATGGAGGATGAACTGTGCTGCCGTTCCGGCAACGCCCTCGCGATGTGGCACGTGATAGAAGGGGCGCTTCAGCTCGGGATGGTCCTCGATGTAGTCGCGAATCTGCTGCATCGACTTGCCGGTTTGTTTCAGGCATTGCTCGAACTCGGTCTTGGCTTTGACCTTGGCTTCGCCGAGCGCCATCTGCACGCGGCTGTGGGCGTTGACCTCGCCTTCGCCGGAGGTTTCGATGGGCAGGAAGATCATGTCTTTAAATTTGTTGATCACTGCCGATTGCACGCCGTCGGATTGCGAGGAGGGCATGCAGCCAAACGGCTTCAGGGCGAGCACCATGTGACATAGCTTGTGGATGGTGTAGTAAACGTTCTTGCCGACTTCAAGGTGTCCTTCGCCGCCGCGCGCGAACTGGTTGTAGAACGGATGCGCGAGGTCGGCTAATTCCACCTGGGGGGCGAGGTGGTGCGTGATCCCGCCGAGCTGCTTTGCGGTCCGGTGATAGAAAAAGTTCCACATTCTCTGCCCGGCGCCAATGCCCCAGAGCTTTTTCCGCAGGCCGATGTAGTTGGCGAACTGTTTCTTGAACTCGTACCACTCGGGGTTCTTGTACGGACGATTGACCGGCCACTTCGCGATGGCGTGAGCCTTCGCCTGATACATCAGGTAGGCAACCCACGTGGCGATCGGTTCCACCAGCACTTGCGCGCCTTCACGCTCGAGGAACTCGAACATGTGGAAGTTGCCGTCCCCTTCAGTGATCTGGGCCCAGAATTCGCCGGTGATTTTTACCAGCGGCTTCACGCGCGTGCGGTCGATTTCGATCGCGTCCATTCGTTCGCGCGCGGTTTTGAGGGCATTCAGGTAATCCTTGCCCCACATGTGCTCGTGCCATTTGCCGAAAACGTTGAAGGTGTTGCGCAGGACCTTGTTGTTCTTGAACTTCGGCTTGGCCCATTCAGGAGCGAGCTGCTCGATCTCGTACGACTTGCGGTTGCGGAGGTCATCGCAGAGTCCGTCGACCATCTCGCGGAAGACGCGGTCGGTTTCGCCGGCGTGTGTCTCAAAAGGACGGATTTGATAGATGAGGTCGTTGATGACGTCGCCCAGGTGCATGGCATTCAACATGCCAAAGCCGAAGTCAACGGTGAACTTGAGGCCAGGCTCGCCCGACGCGGCCTTGATGCCATCGCTGTCTTTGAACAAGAGAACGCGGAAGCCGTCGAATCCCGCGTTCTTCAGGGCGAAGCGATACTCGGCTTCGTACATGCCGAAGCGGCAGGGACCGCAGGAACCAGCGGTGAAAAAGACGTAGTTGTCGAGAATCTTCTGGCGCGGAATGCCTTCCTTCTCGAGAAACTGGAGATACTGAACGAGATTGCCGACAGTGAAGTAGGTCGGGTTGCACTGGCCGTTGTTGCCGAATTCTTTTCCTGTCTGGAAGGCAGCGACGTTGGGCACGGGCAGCTTCTCGCAACGGTAGCCGCAGCCCTGGAACACGGCGCGAATCAGATCTTCATGTTTCCAGGTGAATCCACCGAAGAGAATGGTGACGTTGTCGCGCTCGGCGGCGGTGAAGGCGCGCTCTACGGGACGATGAAAATGTTTAGCCTGATCAAGTCCGGCAATCTGCCGGAGGCGGGCACGCTCGGCTTCGAGGCGCTGCTTGATGTCGTTTTCATTTTCGATTTGAACGAAATTAGTCGCCATTGGTTCCTCCGGCGGTGGGCTGGGATTTTCGGGTAAGGGATGGCTCAGACAGGGAAGGCCGTGGTGGGCAAAGCGAAACAGACAAGCAACAGGAGCGAATGCATCTCCCGCTTACTGCACTTAAAAACAACATCCGAACTCCAAAACTTGGCTTAGGAGGTTCGAAGTGTACACCGGCGGAACGACATGGTTCCGTAGGCGCCAGAAAGCAGATACCGATTAGGACCCCGTTGGATTCGGATTTCCTGAACTGAGTGGTCTCAGCTGACAAGAAAGCCGTTCGCGGCGGAACTTCGCGTCGCGAACATGGGACTAATTATTTAACAAAAAGCGTGTTACGTTTCAAGAACAGTCGATTAAATTTCCGAGTGCCGTCCATCAAGGTTTACGCGACCAAACTATACATAAGTACACAGAACAAAGTGTTTACTTGAGGGTCGGAGCTAATTCAGAGATGCGGCGCCTCAGGAACCTACGTTCGACGGCGTTGGTCGTCAGCGAGAGAGCCTTTTCATATGCTTGAAGAGCGGCGGCAGATTCTCCCAGTCGCCGCAGCAAGTCGGCGCGCGCAGCGTGGTAAAGATAATAGGAATCCAGTTCGCCGGAATTTGCCAGATTGTCGACGAGAGCGAGTCCAGCTTCGATCCCGTCACTCATGGCCACTGCGACGGCGCGATTGAGCGCGACCACCGGAGAGTTGTGAAGCCGCAGGAGTTCCTGATAAAGCGCCGCAACCTGTTTCCAATCGGTTTGCTCGGGGGTTTTTGCTTCCGCATGGAGAGCGGCGATGGCGGCCTGCAACTGGTAGGGACCGATTCGGCGAAGGCGCAAAGCAGTCTCGAGTAGTTGGATCCCTTCGTCAATTTCTTTTCGATTCCAAAGGGTCCTGTCCTGTTCATCGAGCAGCACTAATTCGCCTTCGGCACTCAGACGCGCGTCACGGCGCGAATGGTGCAAGAGCATGAGAGCTAGCAGGCCAAGGATCTCGGCTTCGTCCGGCATCAAATCGCCGAGAGTACGGGCCAGACGAATTGCCTCGGAACAGAGTTCTCGCCGGATGAGGGAGTCGCCAGCGCTGGCCATATAGCCTTCGTTGAAGATCAGGTAAATGACCGCCTGTACGGACGCTAGCCGGTCGGGGAGAGCGTCGGGAGGGGGCACTTCGTAGGGAATGCCGGCGGCCTGGATCTTTCGCTTGGCGCGAACCAGACGCTGAGCCAGAGTCGGCTCGGGGAGGAGAAACGCTCTTGCGATCTCGGGTGTCGTGAGGCCTCCCAGGGTTCGGAGGGTGAGAGCGACCTGAGCTTCGGTATTGAGTGCCGGGTGACAGCAAGTAAAGATCAGGCGCAAGCGGTCGTCGGGGAAAATCATGTCCGCATCTTCAGCCGGGCCGTCCGGGCGGGTTACGGTTTCCGTTTCATAAAGGAGTTGGTCTTCTTTGTCGCGGCGCGTGCGGTCACGACGGGCATAATCGATGAGCTTGCGCTGCGCCGCGGCGGTGAGCCATGCCGCAGGGTTCGCCGGCATGCCTGTCTTCCAGTGATCAAGGGCGGCTGCGAAGGCGTCTTGCAGGGCCTCTTCAGCGAGGTCGAAGGAGCCGGAGATGCGGATCAGGCCGGCAATGATTTTTCCCGACTCTCGCCGAAATACTGCCTCTATGGTGCTGCGAAGCTCTTCCATCAGCTGTTCGCGTACTCGGCCTCCAGCAGCATGCGAACGGCTTCGGGCATCTGGCGAATAGCACGTACTTCGACACAACCGACGGCGCCTCCGCATGTTGTGGGAATTTTCGAGGCCCACTCGATGGCTTCATCGACGTCCTTGCAGTCGAGGATGTAGTAACCCGCCAGTTGTTCCTTGGTTTCGGCGAACGGTCCGTCGGTGACGATGACCTTGCCGTCCTTTACACGAACGGTAGCTGCGGTCGAGACGGATTCGAGCGGGTCAGCAGCATGAAAAATGCCGCGCCGCTTGGTTTCTTGCATGAGCGCAATGTGAGCGCTTGCGGTGGCTGCCGTTTCTTCGGGAGTACGTTGGTCGCCGGCTGTTGTATAAATCAGCATCATGTAACGCATGGAATTTCCTCGTTGAAAAAATTTGTGGTTATAGAGAAGCGGCTTTACGCCGGAAGTCAAAGCGCGTTGTCTCACTTTTGCCGTTGGCCTGGAATGTCCAGTCCTCAAGATGATGGTCGGCATCGATGATCGTGAATTTCACGTGCACCATATGGCCGTCGGAAGGAGAGGCGAGATTGGTCACGTCCTTGAATTCGAAATCGAGCACCTTCGGGTCGGACGCAGTCGTGAGCCGAAACCTCGGCTGGTTATGTGCACCGCAATAATGCGTGGCGAGCACATCGGGTCCGTCCGTGTGGAACATAGTCACCATTTCATGGGGTGTGCCCTGGCCGAGAACGTTCAGGATTGCCGAACCGTCGGACACGATTTTGAAGGAGGTGGTTGCCGGCATCTCTTTACCCCCCATGTCCATGTGGCCCTGCCATTCACCGGAGAGGGATTTGAGTGTATCGAAGGCGCTGTTGGTCTTGTTGGTGGTTTGAGCGGCGAGTGAAATGGTCAATAGCAGTGCTGCGAGTAGCGCGTTTGCTAATTTCATAAGTCCTCCTTGTTCGGACGTTACGGCGATTGTGTTCTATTATTCGTCCCAAATAGTAGTACGGGCGAGACGCCCGTACCTCCACGTCTACGTTGTACGGGCGAGACGCCCGTACCTCCACGTCTAGGGTCATACGGGCGAGGACGCCCGTACCTCCACGTCTAGGCTCATACGGGCGAGGGCGCCCGTATCTCCACGTCTAGGGTCACACGGGCGAGGGCGCCCGTATCTCCACCGCGTCATGAGAATGTCATGATCGGGCGTACCTCGATACGGCCATAGCGCGCGGCCGGAATTTTCTCCGCTATTTTCAAAGCCTCGTCCAGGTTCTGCGTCTCGACCAGGTAAAAGCCCCCGAGTTGTTCCTTGGTTTCGGCAAATGGGCCGTCGGTCACCAGGCGCTTGCCATTACGCACGCTGACCGTGGTTGCCGTATTCGTTGGCTGCAAGGCTTTGCCGCCTTGAATGTTAGGGGCAAACTGGTTCCCGAGGGCGCGATATTCGGTCAGTTCGGCGTCAAATGCCGGTTTGTCGAGGTTAGTAAAGCGCTTTTCGTCTTCGTAGATCAGCAACAAGTACTGCATGGCGTGTTTTCCTCCTCACCGGTACGACGCGCAGGGGGCCGGAAATCGACAGCAGTCACAAATAATCGGCGGGAATCCTGAATCAGGATATACGTGAGAGGCCGGTGAAAAAAACTTGGCCGCAGATTCTAGGCGGATTCGAAGCGGGCAAGAAGCTGGCCCGGTGAGGCGTAGTCGGGTAGAAGGGGAAGCACTTGACGGCGAGGGGAGAACGATGTCCGGAAAAATTGAAAGGGCCGTGACATTGGTTATGCTCTAGCCGCCAGCTCCTGCGAGGGAGCCAACAACGTGGAGGCATGTACCGTCACAGCCCTTGATGCGATCACCGCTTTCGCGGTTCCAGACCCCAACTGCTCCTCGCAGAGTCAGTCGGTTTTTTCGGGTCCGGTCGCTCTCCGAGTTGCCTCGTCTAGCGGATCACCCAGCTTACTTCGGACTGGCTAATTTTATTTTGCCAACCCTTTCAGCCGTCGACGGGAGCAACAGTAAACGGAAAGCTTGTCACCGTCAATGCCGGAGGTTGGTGCAATGAAAGAATTCTGGTTGTGGATTTCCAAAACGTAAGCTTCTGTTGGCGTGAGTTTTAGGCAGCAGGGTTTGGTTTTGTCCGGGTTTTCCACATGCTCTTGCACAGAAGCGGAAGAAACTCGGCTATAGTGAAACGGGGAACCAAGGAAGATTCTTGACGGCAAATCGCGTGTCGAGCATCTTGTAAAGAGTTGTAGTCGGCTCTCGATGTCAAACCTGATCGCCTACGTCGACGGCGGGTCGCTGGGGAATCCCGGACCATCCGGTATTGGCGTCATCATCCAAGGCCTGGAAGGCGGGCCAATCCACATAAGCAAATGGGTGGGACGGCAAGATAACAACGTTGCCGAGTACCTGGCGTTGATGGAGGCTTTGCAACGCGCTGTCCAGCTTCGAGCCGACCGCCTTCACGTCTACTCCGATTCGCAGGTCGTGGTACGGCAAATGACGGGGCAGTATTCCTGCCGTAGTTCGCGGCTGTACAGCTTGAATTGGGTTTGCCGCAAGCTGGCAAAGTCGCTGGGATTCTCGATCTCTCACTTGTCGCGGGAACACAACGCGGAAGCGAACCGCTTGGCCAGCGCGGCGGCACGATCGCTCAGTCCGGCCGGCGAGGTGGGGCAGGACTGGAACTTGGCTTCTCCGCCTTATGTTTTTTAGTAGCCATCGTCAAATCAACCCACTTGTCCGCCTGAGTCAGGTCTCGGCGGTACGCCTCTGAATTGCCGCACTGGATGTCAGCGCGCTCGCGAAACAGCAGATTCATGTAGGCCATCGCATCGTCATAGTCGTGCCGGCGCGAGATGGCTTTCGTCAGCATGTCAAGGCCGTCGTTAACCTTGATTTCATTGGCCGCGCGGACCATCCAACACGACTCGCTATTGATCAGCGGTTGATCTGCACGCAGTTTGAGCCTCGCTTTCTCCGCCATGCGTACCTTGTATGACTCGGTCCAGTCGATGACGCCCAACGCGAAGTAACTTTCGGGGTGCTCAGGGTCAAGCTCGGTGACCTTCAGGTGGGTCTCACGGGCCAGATCGAACTTTTTCATATTGAAATACAGCGAGCCCAGGGCCTTGAGCGCGGCGAGTTGAATCTGGGGAGGTGGATTGAGCGAGAGAACCTTCTTAAATTGGCCGACAGCAGCGTCGGCAATGGCGACGTTGTCAGGTCTTTCGACGCCCGGGATGTACTTTTCTGCGTACGCGGTTGCGAGATAGAGGTGGGCCGTGGGTTGATCCGGAGCAGCGGCGATCGCCTGGCGGAAGTGGATCACGGCGTCCTCGTAGCGACCAGTGAGGGACGCTTTCACACCTAGATCCAATTCACCGGCGTAGGTGGATGCCTCCGCCCAAACTAGCGGCATTGTTGAGAACATCAGGAATAATGCGGCGAGTGACGATCGGAAGTTCATTCGTGGCTCTGCCAGGAACCGGAACTAGCAGCCCGCATTTTCTTAGACACCTGATGCAGTCGATTTGTTTCCGACAGGATGCAGCAGTTGCCGAATCTCGTTGTCGATTACGGCAAGATCGACGGCGCCGACATGCTTGGCGGCTATTCGGCCATCCTGATCGATGAGGAAGCTGATGGGAAGACCGAGCACACCGCCATAACTTTCGGCGAGTTTGGCATTCCCCATGACAACCGGATAGGTGATTTTGAACTCATCTCGAAATCTGCGGACGGGCTTGTCATTGTCGTCTAGCGACACCCCGAGTACCTGAAAACCTTGTGGTCCGTACTGCTTTTGAAATTCGAGGAAGCGGGGAATTTCCTTGCGGCAAGGCTCGCACCAGGTGGCCCAAAAATTCAGGAGCACGACTTTACCGCGATAGGACCGAAGCGCGACGGCTTGACCGTCCAAGTCGGTAATGGAGAAGTCAGGCGCAGGAGGTTTGGAAGAGATGTTGAGGCGGTTAGACGCTGTGTAGCGGGTGGCGAAATAGTACATCAGGAGGACCGCCACTACGACAGCGACGAGGAATAGCCGTTTGCGCAAGGTTTACGCCTCAACGAGGTATGTACGTCGGTTGAGATATTAGTCTTCATTCGTCCGCCGCGCGAGCAAAAGAGGCCGCGAGCAGCCTGGGGGCTTTCGAAGAAGGTCCGAGATCGTACTGCGCAGGTAAAGGGGGCTCTACGAAAGGTCTAATCGCCCTTGCTGACCGGGTAGCCTTTTTCGACCCAGTCTTTGCCGAAGTCATTGGCAATGTACATGACCTTCAGGTTGGTGAAGCCGAGGTCGTGCAATTCTTTGTATGCCGGCTGGACGTTCGGACAATGCTCCCAGGGACAGCAGCCGCAATATAGAACGATGAACTTGTCCTTCGGAAGGGAACCCACCCGTTTCCGGAGTTGCTCCCGACCTTCCGGAGTGGAAGCGGCAGCAACGTATTCGGAGCCCGGAACATGGGCCTGCTGGAACAGGACATGCGAACCCACCTGCAGGATCAATGGCTTTTCGCTTTTCGATTGGATAAGCGCCGCAACATTAGATGGATCGATAAGGGAAGAGGTCGGAATGTCGGATGCCTTCGGGTGCTTTTGGCCGAGGGCAAAAGCCGATGTGAGTATCAGCAAGCCGGCAATGCAAAGCAATCTTTCTTTGATTTCTAACGTAGGCGCCTCAGCGGACAGCAACTGCTGTCGACCTTCATTAGACGATACTTGGGTGCGCATTTCAATCGGTGCCGGTTTTGATGGGGTCATGGTATGCTTCCCGCGTGTCGACCGCCGCTCCGCTGCTAAATGAGAGGCCACGCCATTCTTCGCTCGTCCGTGTCACTCACTGGATCACAGTAATTGCCTTTATTGCTCTGCTGGTCACCGGGGTTGAGATCCTCATATCTCATCCGCGTTTCTATTGGGGCGAGACAGGTAACTCACTGAGTGCGCCACTTTTCAAAATACCGATTCCCTCCTCGAGACAAACCGTGCCGACGGGTTACGGGTATGTCTTGCCCGACCAGAATGGCTGGAGCCGGTATCTTCATTTTGAAGCTGCATGGGTGCTGATAATCACCGGGCTCGTTTACCTCGGTTTTGGATTGTGGACGCGCCACTTTCGTAAAAACCTGTTTCCAGGCCGCTCGGAGAGAACATGGTCGGCGTTCCGCGTAGTGATCGCGAAACACCTTCGCCTGGCGCCTCCGGACGAAGCTGACCTGTATTCCTACAACGTGCTGCAGCGCGTCACCTACCTGGTAGTTGTATTCGGCTTGTTTCCTCTCGTGGTGGTGACTGGACTGGCGATGTCCCCGGCTTTTAACTCAGCGGCACCGTGGATCGTGGACGCGCTGGGGGGCCGGCAGTCGGCGCGAACACTTCATTTCCTGCTTTCGATATCTCTCGTGCTGTTCTTAATTGTCCACGTCGGAATGGTCATGGTAACCGGGTTCGCACGGCGTATGCGGGAGATGATCATCGGTAACGCTGGTGTGCCGAGGGAGCACGCATGAACAGGATTTCGCGTCGCAAATTTCTTACTGGCGGCTTGATTACCACCGCAGGGGTGTCCAGCCTGGCCGTCGCCGGCGGTCTCGCAAAGCGCTACGGTCTCGTACCGCCGGATGGCGGTGGAATATTCGGCCCAGGCGAAACGCTGACTTACGCAGCCCATCGGCTCTTCAGCAGGCATGCGCTAGCGCGCGAGTTTCCGCGCAGCATGATTTCCAAAACTCCATTCGCGAACTCGATTGCTCCTTTGAGCACGGAGTTCAAAGGTCTCCAGAGCCGCGGGTTTACCGATTGGAGACTTTCCATCGACGGAATGGTCGCGCGCCCGGTCACCCTTTCGCTCGGCGATCTCAAAAGCTTCCCGATGCGCAACCAGATCACCGAGGTGGTGTGCGAAGAGGGATGGTCCTATGTGGCCGAGTGGATTGGGACGCCTCTTTTCGAAATTCTCAAAGCGGCGGGCGCATCGCCTCAGGGAAGATATGTGGTGTACTTCTCGATTGAGCCTGATTGGTGGGAAAGCATCGACATAGCCGATGCGCTGCATCCCCAGACCCTGGTGACGTGGGCAATGAACGACGGAGATCTTCCGGTCGAGTTCGGCGGCCCGCTGCGGTTACGGATTCCGAAACAGTTGGGCTACAAGAGTGTGAAGTTCTTGACCCGGGTGATGGTCACTGATTCGCCCAGGGGTTTTGTCTCTTCTTTGGATCCCAAGTCGCCCAATTACGGTTATTCCTGGTTTGCGGGTATCTAAGTAGGTCTGCAACGGTCGGGCCTCGAAACGCCAGACGTGATTCGCTCTGAGCCTCAACTTGTCAGTGACTCTCCTGCTTTGTGCTGGCGCAATCACGATTGCTGCGGCAGGTATTGGGGAAGCGGGCACGGAATTCCCAAGCTTTGAGAACTCCGCGCCCTCCAATTGCCTTCATACAAACCCTCTGAACTCTAGAATCGGATTCCCGCAGCGTCAGTGGATCAGACGTAGAGGTCCGTTAGCATCCGTAAAGTTGCTAGTGTTCAAGACTTGCAGGCCCGCATTGTGATCGCCGTCAAAAGGCGTGACGTTTCCCGGACATCCGGCATTGACCGCACCCGCGGGGTCGGCAAACCACATTCCGAGATGGTTGGTCTGAACTGCCACTGGCCCCGGGTTCAGAATGAAAGTTTCAGCACTGAAGATCCCAGCAACGTCCAGGACGCCCCTGCCATTGGCATCGGTCGTCAGGTCTCCCTGGTACCATGCGGGAACAAACGGAGCGTTCGGGGTTGTGATGACGAAAAGCGTGAAGTCCGTTTTTGCAGGGAGATCGAACACCTCAACGTGCATATTCTGAACTGGTCCCAGGTCTCTGAGTGTGACCCGTCCACGAGCGCCGGCTTTGAGGCAGGATGCCGCGCCCGCGGATTTAACCATGCTGAAGACAGCGCTATCACCTGCTGCCGCTTTGGCAGAGGGGGCCATAGCAATCGAACCAATGGCGACTGCCAGCGTAAGACATGCGGAGAGTAAACTTCTTTTCACAGGAATGCTCCTTCAATTTTTCTCGCTAAATTCAAGACTTGGATTTCAGGGAAATGGGGCCCGTTTTGGTTCCAACGACACACCACCGGGGAAGGCCCCATGAGAGCCTGCTCCAAATGGCATGTTGTGTTGATGGGAACGAACACCGCGCGGCGCGTTCGTGAAGACCGCTATCGTCTTCTTAACAGCATTGATTCAGCGCAGGCAGGAAAGGAGGCATCGATCGTGTGTTTTTGTTGTAAAAAAGATGTCTGCAACTTGGGACATGCAGGCCGCACTCTGCGCAGCGGAAGTGACGACAAGTTGACGATTAGTGTTGGTGCTCGTTTTGCTCGAGCTTACTGCATGTGCACAGTTAATGGCGCTGACAGCTTATTTGTGATGCTCGGCTTTCCGACTGCCTCGACAAAGAATTCATATTGCCCCGGCGGGAGCGAGGCCGCGCGCAACCCCCAACTGTGCTTCTCGCGAGAAACCTCGGCCAGTTCAGCCAGTCGTTCGCCATCACTCGACGAATACACAACGAAGTGATCAATTGTCTTTTCATTTCCAGCTACAGACCATTTCAAATCAGCGCCTGATGTGGAGAGTTGAATCTCGACACAATTGTCGATGCCACTCTCGATTTCCGTTCCTTCCTCGTAGTCGTTCCAGGTGACGACCTGCAGGAATTCGAGGGGCTTGGAAACCGAGAAATACCTGTTAACCCGGTCGAAAGTGTCCAGCCAGATTTGTCCGCACTCCTGGTCGGTGACGCGGTTCTCACTCCAGGAGGCCGCGCGATCGTCAAAGCCCTTGTAGACGCTGCCGACGACGATTGCGGAACGGGACCGCGCGGCTTCAAGTGCCTTCTTGTAGAAATCGTCCAAGTAAGGCATGTTCCGCTTACCCGTGTGATCGACCCAGGAGAAGCCGCCGTCGCTTTCGGCGCGCGAGAATGCATGGGCGTTACGGAAGATGAAAAAAGGATTCGCTTTTACAAATTTGCGGACGCGGTTCCAGTCAACCGGATATTGGTTCACATCAAAGAAGAAAACTACCGGCCGCCCATCGCGGCGCAGATACGCCGGGCTGTTCTCAAACTTGTCAAAAGCGTAGTTTAAGTCCTCAATCAGATGGCGCGAGATGTCGCACCCGGATTTCCTGGCGCAATCTTTGAGGGCACCTTTATCCTCGCTTATCACGAACCTGAAACCTTGGTGGCGTTCGGCCCCGTCGCGATAGGCGAATGCGGTCCGGCCAAGGTCGGGGTGATCTCTGCCGTACCAATCCACAATTGCGCCGTGAATTCCCCTGCTGATCATGTCTTCGATCTGACGATCTGCTTGAGCAGGGTCGTCGGAGTGGTAGCCCACGTCGACGTGTTTCTGAGTTTTGAGGAAGAAGGGAACGACTCGAGCGTAGATTTCAGTTCTGTTCCCGGCATATAGAAGCGAACTTAGCGGAAGTTTGCTGACGTTGGAAGGCGCCGCATTGCCATTTTGCATGCCCCGAAACGAATTGCTGGCACTGGTGTTGTTCCTCGTTAGAAGATCCAGAGTGGTGGTGCGCGACTCCGAAGGCTTTTCCGCCTGCCAGCCGCCGAGTGCCAAGATGAGAGCCAAGCCGATGCATTCACGAAACATGGATTTATGAAGGAGTGATGCGTCCAGTCCAGTTTCGGTTTGCTTTCAGCATTGATGGGGACGATCATGAAGCCGGCCAGGTGTTCGGCTGTCCATGCGGTGACCTGCGGTACTCGGTGGTTGCCGGTTGTGTGATTCGCCAATTCCCCGCCAGGCACGCGATGCGATAGGTCGTCCATTTCCGCAGGATCGGTATTCATTCCCCGATCCTTCCACCAGTCCAACAACGAAAGGAAACTTTGCGCGAAGAATTCCCGCACTGGCAAAAGCCGCTTTGGGCTCGCGCCTCGTCGTTCCAAGATGGTCGACACATTCCCCAAGAACTCCTCCACATCACTGAGAAAGACGTGAAGGTACGCCTGCCTTAAGCGAATCAATGAGTTGTGTGAGTAACCGGAAACGGGTGACTTGCGTGCGTTGCAGCGAGCAGTCTATCTGGCTATCGTGCGAGGTAAATATGAATTCGAAACGCTTGGAACGCCAGCCCAAGTACCTTCGTAGTGATCTGGTGCCAGCCGCCACGGCAAGCCGCGTCCAGATATCCCGCCGGCGCAGCAACCGCATGGTTCTTAATGCATCGGTGGCATTGTCGGGCGAGGACCGCCTGAAATGCCAGTTTTCCATGCCGGCGAAAGCTACGAACCTGAACCGGCACGGAGCCGTCGTTCGTCTGAGCCGCGACTTGGTTGTCGGGTCGGTAATTTTTGTGCGCAACCAACGCAATGTTCAGGTGTCAGCGCGAGTAGTGTCGGTCCTGACTGCCACGAAGGGGAATTCCACGTACGGCATCGAATTCGTCGATCACGACGAACGCGCGCATACGTTTTGGGGAATCACGTTTCCCCCAGGCGCGTAAGGGTTGCGCATAGGGTGCTGCGGGCGCGCGGTCTCACGCATCACCCCGTTAGCCGCACAAGATCCCAGACCTGATTGACCTCACCCGTCCCGCTGTTAATCAATCGTAGTCGGTTTTCCTCGCAGTGGTTGAGGCTCCCAACTTACGGAGCTGTTCCCGAGCCTGCAATGCTTCGTTTGTTTTCGGATAACGTTGCATTTTAGATAGAACACTTGATTGCCTAGAATGGACAAAAGACCCTCGCTACGGCATGTCATGGGACGACTGGGAGGATTTACAAAAATTCGCGACGCCGGAACAAAACCCAGTGATGAACGAATACTGGAGCGATGAAGGCGGCTATTGGCTGATCAAACACAATTAAACCACTCCACGAGGGAGCAGGGACAAACTCTGCTCCCCAAAATTCTCAGGGAGAAGTCGACGACAATGGACACAGAGCGGCGAGATCGGATTGGCAATGACATCCGAAATATGGTTCGGGCACAGCAGGTTTCGGTATCGGAACTCATGTACGCACTGGCTCGGCTGTTTTCCGATGGCAAAGAACGCTTGTACGGCGAACCTCTGTATCGGCTGCAGGCTGACTTAGCCGCGTATGCGAAGAAAGAGAACCTGCGGCTGGGTGAGATTCTAATCTTCGTCGGCCTGAGCATGGAAGACAGTCATCGGTTCTGGGAAGCTGCGAATCAGAGGCCAATCTAAATGGCATATCAAAAGGGACAGCTGGTAACGAAATCCGGCAAGTGGTACGTCAGGTACTACGAGAAGGGAAAGCGCGTTAGCTCAGCGCTCGGATCGCTCACGGACTTTCCGAACGAGCGGGATATCCTTCCGGTGAAGGACGACTTCATGCGGAAGGTAAACCAAGCAAGCGGAACCGAGCTGAGTGCCGGGACAACGGTCGGAGCTTTCACGCAAGAAGTTTATCTTCCGAAGGGGAATTCCACGTACGGCATCGAATTCGTCGATCACGACGAGCGCGCCCATACGTTTTGGGGAATCACGTTTCCCCCGAGCGCGTAACGGTTGCGCATGCAAACTTGCAGGGTGCGTATTCCCAGCGCATCTGCTTATTCGTCGCCCACCATTCCAAAGTCCATTGACCTGATGCGATTCACCGTCGCGACGCCTACTCGGTCTTTCGCGCAGTAGTGGAAGCGCCCAACTTGCGAAGCTGCTCCCGGGCCTGCAATGCTTCGTTGGTTTTCGGGTAGCGTTGCAGCACGTGACGGAACTGTTTTACCGCATCGTCCTTCTGGCCGAGTTGTGCCAGGGACATACCCTTCTTCAGTTCGGCTGACGCGGCCTTGTTGCCGCTGGGGAAGTTCTGGATGACCTGGTCGTAGTTCTTGATGGCGTCCTGGAAGTTCCCCTGGCGGTACTTGATCTCGGCGAGATAGAAGAACGCATTCCCGGCCAGATCGGTATTGGGATAGAACTTCAGGTAATCGCCAAATTCCTGAGTAGCCAAGTCGTTGTTGTTTCCGTTGTAGTCGCGCAGCGCGTTGTTGTAGAGGATGTCAGGAGGCGGCGCCTGGGCCTGCTGCTGAGCCTGTTGTTGCGCCTGCGATTGCTGTGCGCTGATTGTCTGTTGGTTCTGGGCGAGTGCGTCGAGCTGCTGGCTAAGTTTATTGAGCCGGGCTTTCAACTCGTCCATGGTGTCGTTCAGCGCCTGGATTTGTCCGGACAGCTGCTCGATTCTCCCACCGGCATCGCCCTGCTGCTGCTTGAGCGTGGTCTGCAGGGCATTGAGAGAATCGACCGCCTTGTTGACCGCGTCCGTGTCGGTCTCGACGAGGTGGTTCATAACGCCCATACGCTCATCGAAAGACTGCTGCATGTGCTGCATCTGCTCCTGCAGCGCTTGCACCTGGGTTTGCAGCTGGACGATTTCTTTGCTGACACCCCATGCGGGGAGGCCCATGGCTCCGACCAAGGCGAAAAGGAGGACGGCTAAGCAAATCCGTTGGGTTTTCATATGCACTTCCTTGGATGCTGGATCAATTTGGCGAGTCCAGCCCTGAATAGTCCCGTCAATCAGTAGTTTGCAGGATTCTGGGGAGGGAATCCAAGCCCCGTGGCGCAAGGGCGAACCAAGAACATTCACCACCACGGACACAAAGGTACACGGAGAAGAGCCAAGAAGGACGATGGGGACGGCGACGTTGTGATCGCCGTCCCCGAACCATTACTTCTGATACGCGAAATGGCCACGCCGGTTCTGCTGCCAACAGGCTTCGTTGGACTCTGTGCAGAACGGCTTTTCCTTGCCGTAGCTAATGGTCTTGATACGGCCGGCATTGACGCCGGCGGAAACCAAGGCGTTCTTCACGGCGTTCGCGCGATTGTCGCCCAAGGCCAGGTTGTACTCGGTTGAGCCACGTTCATCGCAGTGTCCCTCAATGGTGAAATTCATGTTGGGGTGCTGATTGAGGAACTGCGCGTCTTGCTGGATCAAGTTTGCCTGGTCGGCGCGGATGTCGTACTTGTCGTAGTCGAAGTAGACGTCCTTGACGCTTTGCGAGAAGAGCTGCTCATCGGTAACGCTCGCCTGCGGGGGTGGCGGCGGCGGAGGAGTATTGACCGTGACGCGTGTGGTTGCGGTCTGGGTTCCGCCCGCACCCTTGGCGGTTAAGGTATAGGTGGTCGAGTCAGTGGGCGTAACCTGTTGCGAGCCACTGGGCTTGACCGGCCCGATGCCCTCGATGGAGGCTTCGGTCGCGTTGGTAGTCTCCCAGGTCAGAGTAGTCGACTCACCCTTGTTGATGGTGGCCGGGTTGGCGGACAGCGAAGCCGTCGGTGCGGCCGGCGGTGGCGGTGGTGGGGGCGGTGGTGCCGGGGCTTTCTTTTTGCCGCAGGCGCTCAGCAGCATCATCGTGCCCAGCGCCACCACGAGCATGAACCACTTCATCCTTACTTGTGTCACTTAGTCCTCCTGCGCAGTGCGCGTCCAAAGCGAGAAACGCGCGGTTATGAGTTATTTCCAGCTCCAATTGGGCTGGCTATTAGTACCCTTCGTCGTGAGCTGCTTCGCATTCGTTCCATCGGCGAGCATGGTCCAGATCTGGAGACCGCCCGAGCGATTGGATTGAAAAACGATGTGTCTAGAGTCCGGCGACCAGGACGGGAAGTCGTTCCTCCCGCCATCGTGAGTCAACTGAACCCACTGCTTACTGGCGATGTCCATCAGGTAAATGTCGCTCGACCCAGGTTCGCCCGGTCCGTATTTGCGAATCCAGGCAAAAGCGAGGAACTGGCCGTTTGGTGACCAGGAGGGGGAGACTGCATAACCCTGATCGGTCATGCGCTGGATGTTCGTGCCATCGGCCTCCATGGTGTAGAGCTGGGGAAGCCCGGTGCGGCCGCTCACCCAGGCAATCTGGGCGTTGGTCTTGGGGTTCCACACGGGGGAGACATCAGGGCCGTGGGCTTCGGTGATTCGCTTTAGCTCGCCACCGGAAGCATTACTCAAATAGATCTCAGGATCGCCAGTTCGAGAAGAGGAGAAAGCCAGCTTCGTCCCATCAGACGACCATGCGGGCGAAAGATTTGTGCCGCTGAAATGCGGGAACGATACGAGGCGGTTGACGTCCAGCGAGTACATCATGATGTCCCATCCGCTCTTACCCATGCCGCTGAAGGCGACGCGCGACCCGTCGGGAGAAACTCGCGGCGAGAGTGCGACCGAGCCCAAATGAGTGAGCTGATGTTGGTTGGCCCCGTCGTAGTCCATCGACCAGATCTCTTTGTGGCCGCTCTGATTGCTGACGTAGAAGATCTTCGTTTCGGCGATGCCGGGAATACCACCACCCAGGCGAAAGATGATGTCGTCAGCGAACTTGTGAGCAATGACGCGAACCGCTTCCGGAGTGGCATCCCCGACATACTGCTTGCCCAGAACCTGGGGTGAGCCGGTGTTCTTCACATCGAACAACCAGCCTTGCACGGTCGCCTTGTCTGCGGCGACGCCGAGATTGCCGAAAGCGAGCATCGCAGCGTCCGGCGGAGGGGCGTTCCACTGCTCGAAACGAACTTCCGTCGGTTGACCGGGGACCTGAGTCGGATAGAAGCTCTTCGACACCAACTCGAAAATCCCGGCGTTATCGAGGTCGTTCCACAGGGTGTCGTTGAAGGTCTTTAGCAGGTCAGTGTTCTTGGGATCGGAGTTGGATGGTTTGAAATCGGCAGATGCCAGGCGGATTTTCTGCACGCCGAGGTTGGTGCCGGTTTGAAAAGTAGCCTGCGCGAGAGCTGCAATGGAAGAAAGGACAAGGAGCAGCAGGCAGAGCGACAACGTGCGCAGGCGAGGGGTTCTCAATAGCGTAGATTGCTTCGTTCTGGACGTCCTTTCGCTTTCGTAACTAGAAAGTTTGATCGTAGGGCGACATATACAGCAATTCAAGCGCGTCTTTCTCCTGAGGTGTTATCGAATTTGGAACACTCTTCACCGCGGCCCAGGTTCTTGTTTCCAGGCGCGCGGAACAGACGACGAAGCGCAGGGTTCGGGCAACTACTTCTTGTAATCAAACCAGAATTCCACCGTGACCTTGCTTCCCGAGTAATCGGCCGGCAAGGGGCCAAATGTGTCGATTCTCGCAACCGCGCGTTTCGCCGAGACATCCAGCGATGGCACGCCGCTGGACTGCTCAAGTTCGATATCTGTGGGGTGACCGTCGCGGGTGATGTCGAACCTGATGTAGACGCGGTTGGCGTTTGCGATGCGAGGATCGATCTCGTATTGCATCCAGTTCTGCGACACCTTGCGCTGGACGATTTGCACGTACCAGGAGTACTTGCTGCCGAAATCGCCGGCGCCTCCGCTGAATCCGAAACCTCCCTTGGCGCCGCCGGCGCTGAACATTCCGTAGGGGCCGCTCACCGGTCCGCCCTCGCCGAAGGGAACCACGTTGCTTTCCTCCGGCTCCGGTTGCGCCTGCTTCTGGCTTTCCGTGGTGGTCTTCTTGGGTTTCTTCTTGGAAACCTTATCCGCGATTGGGATAGCGTCCTGGTCAGTGACTTCGGGCTTGGGTTGGGACTTGGTAATGCCCTTGGATTCGTTCGCAAGAACGTTTTGTGTCTGAACGGCGCTTGCGGGGAGCGGGATGTTACTCACAAGAGAGACTCCCATCGCATCTCCGCCGCCACCTCCGCCCCAGGTCTCGGAGGGGCCGGAATGAATGGTGGAATACCCGATGATGCCGACAGCTACGGCGAGGTGGAGCAGTGCCGACCAGGTCAGCGGCTTGCGCCACTCGGCGTGCTCAAAAAAGATGTCAGCGGTGGCTGCCATTGGAGTTCAGCGGCTGAGTGACAATGCTCACGTTCGAGATCCCGGACTGCTTCACCGAATCCATTACGGTCGCGAATGCCCCGAAGGGCACGTTCTCGTCGGCACGGATGAAAATGGACTGATGCTGCGGGTCACGCACCTTTTGCCGTATTTTTCCTGCAATTTCGTTGATGTTGACCGGGTCGTTGCCGAGAAAGACACGCTGCGACTTGTCGATGGTAATGACCATGCGCTCTTCGGTGATCTCTTTGACGGTGCGTGTCTTGGGGACCGCGACTTCGATACCGGACTGCAGGACGGGGGCAGTAACCATGAAGATGATCAGCAGCACCAGGACGACATCGACAAGCGGAGTGATGTTGATGTCTGCCAGGGAAGTCTGGGTCCGCCCGTTGGAGGTGGTGAACGCCATTAACGTCTCACCTCGGCGGGTTCGGGCGCGCGGACGGTAGGAGCTTGCCGTTCCACGGCGTTGAGAATCTCCAGAGAAAAGTCATCGGTACGGGCGGCGAAGTCGCGAATGGAATGCGTAATCAAGTTGTAGGCGATGACAGCCGGAATCGCGGTCGCCAATCCGGCGGCGGTCGTGATCAGCGCTTCGGAAATACCGGGAGCGACGGCGCGCAGGGTTGCTGCGCCGGCGGTACCTAAGCCGTGAAACGCATCGATGATGCCCCAGACGGTCCCGAATAGTCCGACGAACGGAGTCACGGCACCGGTGGTCGCCAACCAGGGAAGATTCCGCTCCAGCCGCGAGATTTCTTCCGAGGAGGCGATCTGCATGGCCCGCTGAACTGCTTGTGGGTTTCGTACGGCGCCGGTCATTCCCACCTGGCGCTTGAACTCGTCGAGAGCTCCTTCGAAGACACCGACGAGGGGGCTCGGACGGAACTGGTCAGCGACTGCGCCCACGTCCTGCATGCGTTGTGCCTTGCGGAAGGCGCGAACAAATCGCCCGCTCTGGATGCGAGCCCGCTTCAGACTGCTCCACTTGGACAAGATGAGTGCCCAGGAAAGCAAGCTGAACGCAAGCAGGATGAGCAGAACCAACTTGGCGACGGGGCCGCTTTGGGCAACCATATCAACAACTTCGCCGCCGATCACAACTGCAATGATGGTGGACAAATCCATGTTTATGTTGAGGAGAATCTGAGCTCGATTATAGACCAACGCAGAAGCAGCAATCCGACCGGAATCCTATGAATCAACGCAATTTCTGTGAATTTCGGTTGGATGTCAGCGGGCACCATGTGCGTGTTGATCTCTCCTTCCGGGAGCATTGGACGGCAGATTTGTTTGGGGGAACGCGTCAAGTCATCCAGCTTGCAACAGGGACAGGGAAGTCTCAGCGTCGGGCGTCACACGTGGATGTGAGTAGTCGGTATCGCCGCCGAGGCACACCAACCTGCAACGGGGCAATGCATCCAAGCAAGGTTCGCGGCATTCAAGTCGATGCCGAACTTAACCGAGGAGGGAGTAATGGCTCACTACGGCACGCTGAGTGACTTCCGTTTTTCTGATACCGATGCCGCCAAAGACGACATTCGCGGCTCCAGCGTATACGGGCGCGACGATGACAAGCTGGGCAAGATTGACGACGTGATTTTCGACCACGCCAGTGGTGAGATCCGCTACGTGGTCATCGACACGGGCGGCTGGCTGCACAGCAAGAAGTTCATTGTGCCTCCCGATCGCCTGCAACCGTCAGCCAAGCACGAGGATGATTTCCAGGTAGATCTCAGTAAAGAGGAGATCGAAAGCTTTCCCGCTTACGACGAGAATGCATTAAAGGACGACGAGAAGTGGGGAGACTACGAGCGCAAGTATCGCTCGAAGTGGGAGACCGGACCCGTCATGCACCGGGCAGAGACGGATCGCAACATTACTCCGACGACTGCTCAGATGACGCAAGGGACGGGAGCTACCGGACCAATGACGGGCGCACCCGCCGGTGGGACCGGGGACGATATGTCCTTCCGGAGCGGCACGAGCGCGGGAGCGTCGTCTGGGTTCAACAGTGGAACTTCAACCGAGACCGGACCGACGTCCCACGCCGGAGTCGACAGAACCGTGACGCCTGCTCGCACCAACACCGAGCTGCAAATTGAGCCGATGGGACCCGGGCGGCGGTGGTCACGATTCGAGGACAAACTGCGACAGCGGCGAAGCGACATCGTTTCCGGCTGTTCAGCTTGCGGGCGGCAGCCTTCGAGCGAGCACCTGAACGACCGCGAGCGCAAGGTAGGTTAGGCTCGGTTCACGAAAAGCAGGAAAAGGCCACGTTGATTGTGGCCTTTTTTATTTGGGCAATACATGGCGGGTTTTGGCCGACTGTGGGTGGACTCCAGTTTGAAACCCTCGGAAGTGGTAGGTCAGAGACAATAACAGTGCTATTCTCGCGACAACCCCGATGTTGGTTGAACTTCGTCTTGAGAACTACGCAATCGTCGACCACCTGGTGGTCGAGTTCGGCCCTCGTCTGAACCTTTTGACCGGCGAGACTGGAGCCGGCAAGTCAATCCTGATTGACGCCCTTGCCCTGCTGCTTGGAGAGAAGGCATCCCCGGAGGTAATTCGAACCGGGAGCGATCGTGCGATCGTTACAGCCATTTTCGAGGTGGAAGGAAAGACAGCCAAGGAAGTGGAGGCACTATTGGAGAAGAACGGGCTCGATTCGGAGACCGACTCCGTCATTTTGCGCCGGGAGATCGTTGCTGGAGGGAAGGGACGAGTTTTCATCAATAATCAGCCCGCCACAGTCGCCGTCCTTAAGGAGCTCGCTGCTCACCTGGCCACGGTTCACGCTCAGAACGAATCGTTGATGTCGTTCGACGGGGCTGCGCGTTTGGCCTTACTGGATGCATTCGCGGGCAGTTCCCTGGAGGAGGTAGCCGATGCTTTCTCCGGATGGCGGGGCATAAAGGGGCGCATTCTGGAAATCGAGAGCGACGAGCAAGACCGTCTGCGTTTGGTCGATCTTTGGAAATTTCAGGAACGGGAGATTCGCGAAACCAAGCTGCAGGCGGGAGAAGACGAGCGTCTCGAAGCAGAGAAGCGGGTACTGGCAAATGCGGAAAAGATTCACAACGCCGCGATGAACGCCTTTGATTTGCTCTATCAAGGGAGTGGGTCGACATCATCGACGCTGCGTGCGGCGCAGAAACATGTGGAGGAGCTTTCCCGGTACGAACCCAAATTCGCGGAGGCGCTGGCAGCTTTGGACAATGCGCGGATCAGCGTCGAAGACGTCGGCGCGACCCTGCGAGACTTTGCAGGGGGAATCGAGGCGTCGCCTGAGCATCTCAGCGCTGTCGAGGACCGACTCGCCGTGATCGACGGGCTGAAGCGGAAATACGGGCCGACGCTTGCCGAGGTGATTCAGTTTGGCAAGGAAGTCACGCGCAAGCTGAACGAGATCGAAAACAAGGATCAGGTCCTGACGCAGCTGCGCACAGACCTGGCGAGGGCGGGGGAAGAGTACCTGCGCCTGGCGCGCGCGGTGTCAAAGAGGCGCGCTGAGATGGCGGACAAATTGGAAAAGATCGTCGAGGGCGAGATCAACGACCTTGCGATGAAGGCCAGCTTCCGAGTCGAAGTCAGAAGTCCGGAGGACGAGGGAAACTGGACGTCCAGCGGGTTCGATGAAGTGAGTTATATGATTTCGCCCAATCCGGGCGAACCCCTACGCCCTCTTGAGGACATCGCTTCCGGCGGGGAACTTTCCCGGGTGATGCTGGCGCTGAAGGCAAGTGTCGAGGCAAATACTAATGTCGGGGGGCGAAAGAAAAGCAATGCGGCCCAACGAACCCTTGTCTTCGACGAGGTAGATACTGGCATCGGCGGCCGGGCAGCCGAGGCAGTGGGGAAGAAATTGAAGTCGTTGTCACGTTCCAACCAGGTACTCTGCATCACGCACTTGCCCCAGATTGCGACTTTTGCGGACCATCATTTCCTCATCGAAAAATCCGAGTCGGGGGGCCGCACCCGCACCTCTGTCCGGGCTATCACCGGACGAGAGCGGACGGAAGAAATAGCCCGCATGCTGTCCGGGTCCAAGCTGACCGACAGCTCCATCAAGCACGCTGAGCAGATGCTGAAGGCGAATGCCTAGCAGGGTTGCCCCTCACCCATGGTGAGTACGTCCGTTCAGCCCGCAATTCTCCCCACCCGCTGCTAATCCTCGCCGCCACTATGGCTTACGTTGACCAACCGGATTCCATCCGGTAGCTTTATATATGAAGGTCAGACTGGGGTAAGTGTACCTTTAGGAGAACAGAGACTAACCGTGTCTTCCGACAGTAAAACGCTGCTTCTTTTGAAGCCCCGGGGCTTTTGCGCCGGTGTAGTGCGGGCCATCGACATCGTACGGATTGCGCTGGAAGCCTTTGGGCCGCCAATCTATGTACGGAAGGAAATCGTCCACAACCGCTTTGTCGTGGAAGAGCTCCAAGGAAAGGGAGCTATTTTCGTGGACAGCGTCGACGAGGTTCCGAACGGCGAGCGGGTTATCTACAGCGCGCATGGGGTTTCGCCAGAGGTGCGCGATGCCAGTCAGAACCGCGGATTGCGTGTCATCGACGCAACATGCCCGCTGGTCACAAAGGTTCACGTGGAGGCGGTGAAGTTTGCCAAGGAAGGCTACTCGCTCATTCTGATTGGCCACCGGGACCACGATGAGGTGATTGGGACACTCGGGGAAGCTCCGGCAGTTACGCAAGTGGTCGGTTCGCCGGCGGAAGCCGAGGCGCTGACCGTGCCGGATCCGAACAGGGTGGCTTACCTGACACAAACCACCCTCAGCCTGGACGAGACTCGCGACATCATTGAAGCCTTGCGCAAGAAGTTCCCGAACATCAAGGGCCCGGCAGCTCAAGACATTTGTTACGCGACTGAGAACCGGCAAACGGCGGTCAAGCACGTCGCCTCCGACGCTGATCTATTACTTGTGGTTGGCTCAGATAACAGCTCGAATTCCAAGCGTTTAGTTGAGGTCGCGCGGAGCCTGGGAACGAGTGCGCATCTCATAGATAGCAGCAAAAACATAGAGGAGCGCTGGTTGCACGACGTGAGCACGATTGCGTTGACAGCCGGTGCTTCCGCTCCAGAATGCCTGGTGGAGGAAACAGTGAAATTCCTGGCCACCAAGGGCTTTGACAATGTGAAAGAAGTTGAAGTGATGCCGGAGAACGTGCGGTTCGGCCTGCCGCCCGAGATTGTAGAGGCTATCTCGGCTGCACCGGCGGCGGTGGAGTAACCAAGCATGGAAGAGAGCTCCCCCTCAAACGCGTCCATCCCGCAACTTCGTTTTGGAAAAATCGACGATCTTGCCAGCCGGGTAGCGGCGGCGGTCGACGCCGCCCGAAAATTCCTTTTCTCACAACAGCATGATCAGGGCTATTGGTGCGGCGAACTGGAAGCTGACACCACCCTGGAATCCGACTACATCCTTCTGCATACGTTGCTGGGGACGCGGGACGAGGAGCGATTCCAGAAGTGTTGCAACTACATCCTGAAGCACCAGAATGAAGACGGCGGGTGGCCGATTTATATTGACGGCCCCTCGAACCTGAGCGCCTCTGTCAAAGCCTATTTTGCGCTAAAACTCACGGGTTACAAGCCAGACCATCCTGCGCTGGAGCGTGCGCGCAAGAAGATCCTGGAGATGGGCGGGGTGACGGAGGTCAATACCTTTACCAAGATCTATCTCTGTTTCCTCGGGCAATACGACTACGACGCCGTCCCGGCAGTACCGCCGGAGATCGTACTCTTCCCGAACTGGTTCTGGTTCAACATCTACGAGATTTCGTCCTGGTCGCGCGCGATTCTGGTCCCACTTTCGATCTGCTACGCGAAAAAACCGCTGAAGAAGATTCCCGATGAGATGGGAGTCGAGGAGTTGTTTGTCGGCGGTCGCGATAAGTCTCGCATGCACCTTCACTGGAGCAAGAAACTGCTGTCGTGGCGAAACTTCTTCCTGGTACTGGATCGGACGGTGCACTGGTTTGAGCTGGTGCACATTCGTCCCCTGCGATGGCTAGCGCTGCGGAAAGCGGAGAAATGGATGCTGGAGCGGTTCGAAATGAGCGACGGGCTGGGTGCGATCTACCCGTCGATTATGAACTCGATCATTGCCCTGCGATGCCTGGGATACTCGCTTGACGACCCGCAGGTGATTCGCGCGCTCGACGAGTTCGAGAAGCTGGGCATCGAGGAAGAAGACACCTTCCGCATGCAGCCCTGCATGTCTCCGGTCTGGGACACGGCGTACGCTCTGTTCGCGCTAGGCGAGGCAGGCATTCCGGCAAACGATCCTCGCATGGTGAAGTGCGCCGACTGGATCCTGCAGAAGCAGGTTCGCAATTCGGGCGATTGGAAGGTAAAGAACACCAAGGGGCAGCCGGGCGGTTGGTACTTCGAGTTCAACAATGAGTTTTATCCCGACGTCGATGACAGCGCGATGGTTTGCCTGGCGTTAAGCCGGGTGGAACATCCCAATGGACGCTATCAGCGGGAGTCGGTGCAGCGCGCGATCGACTGGATTTTTTCGATGCAGTGCAAGAATGGCGGCTGGGCGTCATTCGACAAAGATAACGATCGGATGGTGTTCGAAAACATCCCGTTTGCCGACCACAATGCCATGCTGGACCCGGCGACAGTCGATATTACGGGCCGTATTCTCGAGATGCTCGCGACTTACGGCTACGACCAGAGTGACAAGCGTGTGAAGCGCGCGATCAAGTTTATTCGGGAGCAGCAGGAGCCGGATGGCTCGTGGTTCGGACGCTGGGGCGTGAACTATATCTACGGAACAATGCTGGTGCTTCGGGGTTTGGAGGCGATCGGGGTCGATCACCACGAACCATATGTCCAACAGGCAGCCGAGTGGCTGCGGATGGTGCAAAACCCGGATGGCGGTTGGGGCGAGACCTGTGGATCCTACGATCATCCGACGACGCGAGGTGTGGGCCCTAGTACGCCATCGCAAACAGCGTGGGCCATCATGGGCCTGCTAGCCGCCAGCGATACGCGCAGCGACTCGGTTGCGCGTGGGATTGCGTTTCTGTTGCGCAACCAGAGGGAAGATGGATCGTGGGACGAGCCGGCCACCACAGGAACTGGGTTCCCCCGTGTGTTTTACCTGGTTTATACGCTGTATCGCGACTATTTCCCGCTGATCGCGCTGACCACTTACGCCAAGGTCATGGCGGGCGAAACGGCGAACCGTCAAGCCGTATAGAAATTCCAGGTTCTCGGTTTCAGTTCTCAGCTGGAATCGAGAACTCTTCTTGCCTGAGAACCCGAACTGAGAATTGGTTTGAAAGCATTCGTCACAGGCGCCACTGGTTTTGTAGGCAGTCACGTTGCTCGCGCGCTGGCTGAAGCTGGAGCGGAGCTGAGAGTGCTGGTGCGCGCCAGCAGCAACCCGAAAAACATAGAGGGGTTGGCGGCGGAGCGAGTGGTGGGCGATCTGCGCGACTCCACATCGCTGGAAAGAGCGATGGCCGGCTGCGACACGGTGTTTCACGTAGCGGCAGATTACCGGCTTTGGATCCGCGATCCGGACCAGATGTATCGTTCGAACGTTGGGGGCACAACCGCGCTGCTCGAGGCGGCGCAGAAAAACGGCATTCGGCACGTGGTGTACACATCCAGCGTTGCGACGATGGGTTTCACCGCAAACGGGCAACCTGCCGACGAGAATTCTCCAGTATCGCTCGAGCAGATGATCGGGCACTACAAGCGGTCGAAATTTATGGCAGAGCAGGTGGCGGCAAAGGCGGCAAAAAGCGGGATGCACGTGGTCATCGTAAATCCCACGACGCCAGTAGGTGAGCAAGATATCAAGCCCACGCCGACGGGCCGCATCATCGTGGATTTCTTGAAGAAGAAGTTCCCAGCCTACGTGGACACTGGGCTAAACCTGGTCGACGTCGACGAGTGTGCCCGAGGTCATGTGGCAGCTCTTGAAAAGGGAAGAAGCGGAGAACGATACATTCTGGGCGGCGAGAATCTTACGCTGAAACAGATACTCGACAAGTTGGGAGCGATTACGGGAATTCCGTCACCGAACATTCGCGTTCCATACATTATGGCGCTGGCGACCGGAGTCTTTGACGAGATTGTGACCGGACATATCTTCCGGCGAGAGCCCAGGGCGACGATTGATGCCGTGCGTATGGGGAGGAAGAAAATGTGGGTTTCGTCGGCCAAAGCGGAGCGCGAATTGGGATGGAAGATGATTCCGGTAGATGACGCATTACGCCGGGCAGTGGACTGGTTTCGCATGCATGGGTACGTGGAAGGCGCCACCCGCGGTCAGGGCGCATAGTCACCGGGCTCAGGATGACAAAAGTTGAGTAAGGAAATCGGCATCGTCGCTGCACTGGAACGGGAAGTGAAGCCAGCAACCAAGAGGTGGCAGAGCCGCATTCAGAAGTATGGGGACCGCGAATTCAAGTTCTTCGAAAATGTTCGCGCGGTCCTTGTCTGCGGCGGTATTGGGGCGGAAGCAAGCCGGCGGGCGGCGGAGGCAATGATTTCACTTTATGCTCCGGGCACGGTTGTTTCGATCGGGTTCGCCGGAGCGCTCGAAGCCGGGTTCAAGGTTGGAGATTTGTTCGTTCCGCGGTCGGTAGTGGATGCGAGGGACGGCAGCAGGATAGAGACGGCGGTCGGGAAAGGAACTTTGGTGAGTTCGCCGTCAATCGCGGACGAAGTTCAGAAGCGACGGCTGGCGAAATCATACGCAGCCCAGGTGGTCGATATGGAAGCTGCCTCAGTGGGGGTAGCGGCGGGCCTGCACGGGACCAGGTTTTTCGCTGTCAAAGCGATATCGGACGAACTTGGATTCGCTATGCCGCCGCTTAGCCGCTTTGTCGGAGCGAACGGTCGATTCAAATCCTGGAAGTTTGCCGTGTATTGCGTGGTTCGGCCTTGGTTATGGCGACCGGTGTTGTGTCTGGCCAAGAACAGTGCGCGCGCCCGGCAATCGCTTTGGCGCTGGCTGAACCAGTACAATGAACCAGAGTTCCTGAAGAACAATCCAGATCAGTTGCATCCAATGAGTAAGATCCCAAGCTGATGGCTATTGCCGGACAAGCAGTTATCGAGGACTTGCGTCAGCCACTCCCCACCACCATGCTGGCGGCCGTTTATCGAGGCGTGAATGATGTCCGCATGGAAACGGTTGCGGTGCCGCAAATCGGGCCGAAGGAGTTGCTGGTCCGGGTGCACACGTGTGGAATTTGCGGAACCGACCTGAAGAAGATCGCAACCGGTTCGCATTCGGCGCCCCGGATCTTCGGTCATGAAACCTCCGGGGTGGTAGCCGCGATTGGCAGCGAAGTTGGGCAGTTCCGCGTCGGCGATCGGGTGATGGTGTTTCACCACATCCCATGTGGTGAGTGTTTTTACTGCAAGCACAAAACCTTCGCGCAATGTCCAACTTACAAGAAGGTCGGGTGCACAGCCGGATACGAACCTTCCGGGGGTGGATTTTCCGAATATGTGCGGGTGCTGGATTGGATTGTGGAGCGGGGCACGGTGCGTATTCCGGACGGTGTCTCGTTCGAGCAGGCCTGTTTCGTGGAACCGGTCAACACTTGCATGAAGGGAATTGAGACGCTACGTCTTGAGAAAGACGAGACCGTCCTGGTCATAGGGCAAGGGCCGATAGGCATCATTCTGGGGGTGCTGGCCCAACGGACAGGAGCGAAGGTAATTACTTCCGACTTGTACCCGGAAAGGCTTAAAATAAGTAAAACCTTTGGTTTAGGCCAGACAATCGATGCCTCGCGGAGAGATGTAATTGGGGCGGCGCGCGAGGTAACGCAAGGTCGGGGAGCCGACGCGACGATTTTGGCGGTCGGAGGAAACTCCCTGATTCGTAGCGCTTTGGACGCGACTCGTCCAGGAGGCCGCGTATTGTTATTCGCACAGACGGTGCACAGCGACGCCACGATTGATCCCGCCGCCGTTTGTGTCGACGAGAAAACACTAGTCGGGTCATACAGTGCTTCTGTGGAGTTGCAGGAGGAATCAGTGCGCTTCGTAATGGAGCGTGAGATGGACCTGACGCGCCTGATTTCCCACCGATATCCATTGGCCGAGAGCGTGGAGGCTCTGAACCTCGCTGCTAATCCCCGGCCAGATTCGCTGAAAATCGTGATTCAGCCGGGCAGCGCATGGGAAGGACACAAGTGAACGGAAAAATGACGGCCGCCGTCCTCTACGGGAAAGAGGACGTGAAGATTGAAAAAGTTCCCATCCCTCGGGTAGAGGAGGGAGAGGTCCTGATCAAAGTACAGGTAGCTTTGACCTGTGGGACCGATGTGAAGGTGTATCGCCGTGGGTACCACGCGCGAATGATCGTTCCCCCGGCGCTGTTCGGCCACGAGCTGGCCGGTGTTATTGAAGAGGTCGGCGCGGGAGTACGGCATTTCAAGAAAGGCGACCGTGTAGTCGCATTGAATTCGGCTCCGTGTGGGACCTGCTTCTACTGCAAGAAACACCAGGAAAATCTCTGCGAAGACCTGCTGTTCAACAATGGCGCCTACGCCGAGTACATCCGTATACCCCGGCGGATCGTGCAGACCAACATGCTGAGCATTCCCGACTACGTCAGCTATCAAGACGCCGCGATGGTGGAACCGCTGGCGTGCGTGCTGCGCGGGTTACACGAGACCGGCGTGGAGATTGGGGATACGGTTGCGGTCATTGGGGGCGGGCCGATCGGACTGATGTTTGTGCAGGTCGCGCACGCGATCGGCTGTAACGTGATCGCGGTGGTGAAGCGCGACTCGCAGGTCGCGTTGGCTAAGCGTAAGGGCGCGAACGACGTGGTGCAGATTACCCAGGTTGCTGATCCGGTCGAAGCGGTCTGCAAGATGTCGCCGGCAAAGCGTGGACCGGATGTCGTGATCGAGGCGGTAGGACGTCCGGAAGCCTGGGAATGGGCCGTAAACATGGTCCGCAAGGGTGGTACCGTGAACTTTTTCGGCGGTTGCGCCAGCGGGACCAAGGTGGCGCTTGATACTAACCGCCTGCATTATTCGGAAGTCACCCTGAAAGCGACTTTTCATCACACACCCGAAACCGTGCGCCGGGCGTTCGCATTGATCGCGGAGAGAAAGGTGAAGGGTTCGGATTACATCACGGGCGAGGCGCCACTGTCGCGTTTGCACGATGTGTTGCGCCATATGTTGAACCGGAACGGGGACATCAAGACAGCTATTATCCCCGGCCATTAACGCAATTAAGCTGGAAGTTCACCAAGGACACAAAAGTTCACGAAGGTCTTGAGCTATGCGGCACCCTTCGCGCTACTTCGTGTCCTTTATGCTGCAAGGAAAGTTGATCTAATGTCGACCATGAGCAACTCCGAGCTTAGCGGGTGGGCGCAACTGCCGGCGGAGTACGCGATCCCGAGTGTTGCACCTTCTTTACAGGAAGCCCGGGAGTATTGTCGACGGCTGGCGAGTTCGCACTACGAAAATTTCTCGGTTGCCACCTGGTTCCTTCCCAAGCGACTGCGCCAGCATTTCTATAACGTGTATGCGTACTGCCGGATTTCCGATGATTTAGGGGATGAAGTTGGAGATCCAGCGGCATCGCTGGTCCTCCTCGACCAATGGCAGCGCGAGTTGGATGCATGCTATGCCGGGCTACCAAAACACCCGGTGTTTGTGGCGTTGGCGGAAACGGTTGCAGCGTGCGATATTCCGAAGCACGAGTTCTCCGACCTGCTCACCGCGTTTCGCCAGGATCAGACGGTGGCGCGCTACGCCACCTTCCAGGATTTGCTGGGATACTGCAAGAACTCGGCCAACCCGGTAGGCCATCTGGTTCTTTACGTGTGCGGATACAAAGATACGGAACGGCAGAAGCTGTCGGACTACACCTGCACAGCTCTCCAGTTGGCCAACTTCTGGCAGGATGTGAGCGTGGACTATGTCAAGGGACGCATATACCTGCCACTGGAAGATCTGCGGCGGTTCGCGGTCAGTGAGGCCGACATTGCGGCGAGCCGAAACACGGCGACTTTCCTCGAAATGATGAAGTTTGAAGTGGAGCGGGCGCGCGAGTGGTTTCGGCAGGGATTGCCGCTGGCCGACAAAGTGGATCGTGAACTGGCGATTGATATTGAATTGTTCAGCCGCGGCGGGCAGGAAATTTTGAATGCCATTGAGCAGCAGAACTATGCCGTGCTCGGCCGGCGCCCTGTCATCTCGAAAGCGCGCAAGTTTTCCCTGGTCGCAAGGGCTGCGCTCGGCAAAATAATATGAGTGCCGGCGTGCAACCTGCCCCCATCCCGTTCGCTCCCACTGAATCGCAGCTTGCGGTTGCGTACGCCACGTGCCGCGGGATCGCGCGCGGGGCTGCTCGAAATTTTTACTACGGATTCCTCGTGTTGCCGAAACGCAAGCGGCAGGCACTGTGCGCCGTGTACGCGTTTATGCGCCGGTGTGATGATCTCGCGGACGACACCGGAATGCCGGTTCGCGATCGGCGTCTACGACTGGCAGATTGGCTGGATGCTATGCATCGGGCAATGGAGGGCAGGCCCACCGACGACCCCGTCCTGCTCGCACTGGCGGACTCGCAGCGACGCTTCAAAATTCCTGTAGAGCTTCTCGACCAGCTTGCCTATGGCACCGCAATGGACCTTAAACAGGAGGAAGAGCAGGACGAACCTTTGTTTGCCCGTCCGGAGGGCACGGGGGTGGTGGAGACGGCGGTGCGATACCAGACCATCAACGATCTTTACGAGTATTGCTATTACGTCGCCTCCGTCGTTGGGTTGGTTTGCATCAAGATCTTCGGGTACCGCGATGCTGGGGCCGAAACGCTAGCGGAGCGGTGTGGCCTGGCTTTTCAGCTGACCAACATTATTCGGGACGTGAAAGAAGATGCGGCAGTGGATCGGATCTATCTGCCGCAGGAAGACCTCGATAAATTCGGAGTTACCGCGGAGGAAATACGACGCCGGCCGGATCTCGATCGAGTGCGGCCGCTGCTGGCGATGGAGGCGGACCGGGCGCGTGAGTTTTATCGCTCGGGAGAAGAGTTGATTCCGCTTGTCGATGAGGATAGCCAGCCCGGATTGTGGGTGCTGGTTACCATTTATCGCGCCCTACTGGAAAAGATTGCGGCAAAGCGGTACGACGTGTTTTCCGAAAGAGTGAGCCTGACGTTCGGGGAAAAGTTCAAAATCCTCGTCCGCGGTTTCGTGCAGCGGTTTACCTGATGAGTTCCCCGCAAGAAAAACTTACTCGCGTCGCAATCATTGGCGGCGGGCTGGCTGGACTGTCGGCCGGCTGCGCGCTTGCGGAAAGCGGATTTCGAGTAACACTGTTCGAACGGCGGCCCTACCTGGGCGGACGAGCGTCATCGTACGAGCACCCCGGAACCGGCGAGGTCGTGGACAATTGCCAACACGTATTGTTGGGCTGTTGCACCAACCTGATCGATCTCTATAAGCGGACCGGTGTCTCAGACAAGATTCGCTGGTACGACCGGCTCACATTTCTGGAGCCGGGCGGGCGAGCGTCGGAGATAGGCGCTTCTGCTTTGCCGGTTCCGTTTCATACAAGTCCCTCGTTCCTGTCGGCGAAGTGTCTCGGTGTCGGCGACAAGCTCGCGATTGCACGCGCCATGACTGCCCTGATGCCGAGACTGCCGCGTGATACGGGCGAGTCTTTTCTGGCCTGGCTGCAACGGCATGGTCAGACACCGCAAGCGATCAAGCGGTTTTGGCAAACGGTGCTCGTGAGTGCGCTGAACGAGGACCTCGACCGGGTTTCCGTAACCTATGCCGCGCAGGTGTTTCGCGAGTCCTTCCTGAAATCGCGGCAGGCCGGCCGAATGGGGGTCCCAGCCCTTCCGTTGACGGAGCTTTACAACGCAGCCGGAGAACACATTCGTGAGCGCGGTGGAGATATTCGCTTGCGCTCAGCAGTAGACAGCTTCAGGGCAGAGGATTCGGGCGTCAGGCTCTGTGCCGGCGGAGAAGAACAAGCGTACGATTACGCCATCGTCGCGGTGCCGTTTCAAACCGCCGCGTCGATTCTGCCGGAATCCGCTGAATCTCAAACATTACGCAGCTCGCTGGAGCAGTTCAAAAGTTCTCCTATTACGGGAATTCATTTGTGGTTGGATCGCGAGATCAGCGATCTCGATCACGCAGTCCTGCTTGATCGAACGATTCAGTGGATGTTTCACAAGTCGCGGATTTTGCGTTCACCCGAGCAGAGAGAAAAGGTTGGTGCGCCGTCGTATGTGGAACTTGTGGTCAGTGCGTCCAAGTCGCTGGTTGAGAAATCGCGTGCGGAAATCATCGAGGTCGCGCTGAAAGAGTTGCGAGAGTTTTTTCCCGCGGCGCGCGAAGCGAATGTCATGAAGTCCGCAGTGATCAAAGAGATCTACGCAACCTATTCGCCCGAACCGGGCGTGGATGTCTATCGTCCTGCACCCAGCACCGCCTGGCCGCGCGTATTCCTGGCGGGCGATTGGACGGCAACAGGATGGCCAGCAACGATGGAGGGGGCGGTGCGTAGCGGCTACCTCGCTGCCGAGGCGCTCGCAAAGGGGGCAGGTATGGCGAACGCCAAATTCCTCGTTCCCGATCTTCCAGCCACAGGCCTCATGCGGCTGTTCAGCTAGTCCACGAACGTTTGGGAAAGCGACGAGGGACTCGTTTAGACGGTGAGCAGAAAGACGCCGCCGGCGACGAACAGCGCCGCCATCCAACGGCGTTTATCAACGTTTTCATGAAGGAAGATACGCGCGGCGACAGCGTTCGCGACAAAAGTGAGGGAAGCGGCGGCGGGTCCGACCAGGCTCACATCGTTCCATGACAGGGCAAATAGGAGGCTGTAGAAGGCGACGGCCATGCAGGCGATGCCGAAAAAGAAATTGTGCCTGGAAAAGATTTTCTGCATGACGGCAACGATGCCTCGACGACGACGTAAGTCTCCGACATCACCGACTTTCTTCATGGCGTGCGAGATAAACACGTCTCCCGCCGTGGACGCGAGTACGACCAGGAAGATCGCGAGCCAGGTGTAGAGATCTCTCATCGATGACCTCGTGAAGAGACAGGTTCGGGTGCCGGCGAAGGATCTCGAGCCGGCAGAACTTTTCGTCCGGTAGTCTTGGCTGGTCCGCCAGCGACAAAGCCAACGCCCATCGTAATCAGAGCGATGCCGAACCAGCGCCCAGTCGTGATCTGTTCGTGCAACTCGTATTTCGCAATCAGAGCCAGAAGAACATACCCCACTGAGGTAGCGGGGAGAACATACGTCAGATCTGCCCAGGAAAGCGCTGCAGCGTAACAGGCGAAGAATGTCAGGAGAAAAACGATCCCCAGCGCTACCCAAGGATTGGTGACAGCGAAAATGATGTGCGGGATGTTGGAAAGGGAGATGCTGCCAACGTCCTTCATGCCCCGCGAAAGCAGAGTGTCGCCAATCGCGGAAGACACAGTAACGCCGGCCAGCACCAGGTACCTGCGGGGACTCACGGCAACCGCCTAAGCGCTGACCGGTTCGGCAGGCTTTCGGGTCTCCGCCGGTTCAACTGGCCCGCCGCCCACGCCGTTGTGCTTCTCCTTGACCAACTTGTTTCGCATGGAGCGGACTTTCAGGAACGTTTTTGCTTCCTTGTAGAGCCGCTTGCGGTCGGTGCTGTTGAAAGCCGCCTTTTTCAAGATGCGGAAAACCGCTTTGGGGCGGAAGTAGTACTCGTCGTAGAACCGGTGCACCGCACCGAGGATGTCGTCGGCAGGAAGGCCGGGATACTGGATGTGCGCCAACTGATGCCCACCCTCATCGACCATTTTGCTGCTCGCGACCATGAAGCCGTTCTTGACGGCGTAGTCGTACAGCTCGGTGCCGGGATAAGCATGGGCGACCGATACCTGAATGGTTTCGACGTCGAGTTCCTTGGCGAAAGCGATGGTGTTGTTGATGGTCTGGCGTGTCTCGCCGGGCAATCCGAGAATGAAGTCACCGTGGATGACCAAACCGAGTTTGTGGCAGTCCTTGGTGAACTGGCGCGCGCGCTCAACCGTGGCACCCTTCTTGATGTTCTTCAGTATCTGGGGGTCACCCGACTCATAACCCACAATCAGCAGGCGGCAGCCTGCTTCTTTCATTGCCTTGAGCGTTTCGTAGTCGGTGGTCACGCGGGATGTGCACGACCAGGTCAAGCCCAAAGGCTTCAGCTTGGCACAGAGTTCGATGGTACGCGCCTTCTGAATGTTGAAGGTATCGTCATCAAAGAAGAATTCTTTCACATTCGGCCAGTACTCTTTGGCGGCGGCCATTTCACGAGCGACATCGTCGGAAGAGCGCTTGCGCCAAGGATGGCCGCTGAGGGTTTGCGGCCACAAACAGAATGTGCATTGCGCCGGGCAGCCGCGCGTGGTGTACAGCGACACGAATGGGTACAACAAAAAAGGTACGTTGTAACGCGTCACGTCGAGGTCGCGCCGGTAGACGTCGGTGACATGCGGCAGGGCATCGAGGTCCTGAATCTGCGGCGCATCAGGATTATGGACAACTTTGCCGTCTTTCAGGAAGGAAACGCCGGGGATTTCGGCGAGTGGCTTGCCGTTCGCGTAGTCAACGATGGCGTAGTCAAATTCCTTGCGGCACACAAAGTCGATGGCAGGGCAATCACGCAGAGATTTCTCTGGGAGGACGCTCACGTGGGGTCCAACGAAAGCAATCTTGATATTGGGATTGACCTGCTTGATGGCTTGAGCAAGCCGTATGTCGCCCGGAAAGCCTGGTGTGCTGGTAAACAGGACCAGAAGCTCGTAGGCCTTGGCAATGTCGATAGTCTCTTCGGCGGAGACGTGGTGGGGCGGAGCGTCCAGCAGCCGCGAACCTTCGAGCATGCCGGCTGGATATGCCAACCACACCGGGTACCAGTACGACTCGATCTCGCGTGTTGCTGGCCAGCGAGATCCCGCGCCCCCGTCGAAATTTTCAAACGAGGGAGGATTGAGAAACAGTGTTTTCAAAGGCATAGAAGGTATGTACGAATACTAACATCCTGTTTTAGATTGCGATAGAACCCGGTACACGTCGAGGTACGCCCCTTTTGAATAAAAGTATAAGATGCCGAAGCTTTGCGGGACGACGCTTAGTGTTGAACGTCGATTCTAGGGGGCTGGAATGCGGATGTGCGCAGTGGACGGGGCACAAGGGAGCGTGACAATTTCGTCATCTGCCGGACAGGACTGGGCAGCGCCCGCATGGTTTATTGTAGTGGAGGAACACTTCGGCAAAACAATCACCTCCGATGTCTATCAGCTCTTCTAGTGGCGTGCTCACGCACAACAGATCGCAGCTGCATTCCAAGTCGACTTCCCAGTTCACACTTTCACAGCGATGGTCGCTGGCGCTGATCTTCATTCTATGGTTGTTGATTTACGTGGGCGGGATGTTCAACCCACCCCTCCTGGATGATGCCGATTCCAAGCACGCGGAAGTTTCGCGCGAGATGGTGCTTCGTCACGACTACGTCACGCTGTATGCAAATGGGATTCGCTACATGGAAAAGGCGCCATTTCCGTACTGGTGCGTGGCGATCAGCTATCGCATCTTCGGTGTACATGACTGGTCGACGCGTCTTCCGGTCGTTTTATGGATGTTGGCGCTGTTTTATGCGATCTATTGGGCGGGGAAGCGCTACTTCGGCGAGCGCGGTGGATTGTATTCGGCACTAGTTTTGACGACATCCGTTGGACCGTATCTGTACACGCGATTTCTGATACCGGACACGCTGGTCGGCCTGTGGCTGTTGCTCACCTTCGTTTTCTTCCTGAGAACGCTGGAAGAAGATCCGCCGTCGCGATTTGACTGCTGGGGATTGGCAGTTGTTTCGGGACTGAATGTCCTGACGAAGGGTTTGATTGGACTCGTCTTTCCCGCAGCGACCATCGGGCTGTTTCTGATCATCACGGGAAATCTGAAACACCTGCTCAAACTACGGCTTTTTTCCAGCACGCTCATGTTCCTTGTAGTTGCGGCACCATGGCACATTCTCGCGGCGATAAGGAATCCCGATCAGGGTGCCGTGCGAGGTTTCTTGTGGTTCTACTTCATCAACGAGCACGTCATGCGGTTCCTCAACAAAAGAGTGCCTCGGGACTACGACACTGTGCCGCTTCTTTTGTTCTGGGTGCTCACGGTTGTGTGGCTTGTGCCCTGGGCAGCTTTTCTGCCGCAGGCAATCCGATCGGTGCCTCTTCGGTGGCGGCAATGGCGGGCCGGCCTCGATCGGCAACAAAGGGCGAATCTGCTGTTCTTGATTTGGGCAGGCGTGATCCTTCTGTTCTTCAGCTTCTCAACGCGGCAAGAGTATTACACAATCCCTGCGCTCCCGGGCATGGCTTTGCTGGTCGGAGGATGGTTGGCCCGGGAGGAGGAGTCTGCGAGCGATAGCCGCGAGCGCCGGGCGGGACGGATTTCCGCGACGGTGATGCTGGTAGTAGGCGCGCTCGCCTTCGTTTTCGGCATGGCTGTGTTGTTCTCGTCCCGACCGCCGGCTGCGGGTGTAGACCTCGCGGATCTATTGCGGAAACATCCGCAGGACTACGCGTTGTCTTTGGGGCACTTTCTCGATCTCACTCCGGAAGCGATGGGAGTCTTTCTTGGTCCCATGCTGGGTACCTCGGTCGCCTTGCTTGCAGGTACGGCGTTGAACTGGTACTGGCGGCGACGCAATCGCACTGGCTTGGGCAATGCTGCGTTAGTCGGGATGATGGTCGTCCTGCTCTTTTGCGTGCACTCGGCGTACGTGACGTTCAATCCGATCCTCTCGTCACGCAATCTGGCGACGGCAATTGAACAGCACTATCGGCCGGGGGATGTCCTGGTCACGACCGGTGAATACGAAGCGGCGTCGACCTTGAACTACTACACTGGACATCATCTGCTGGTGCTGCATCCACCTTCAGCCAGCATGTGGTATGGATCGAGGTTTCCGGATGCGCCGCCGGTTTTCGAGACCGCGGAATCATTCGCAGACCTGTGGAATGGCGGGGCGCGCGTGTTTCTGTGGAGCGATCGAGGGAATCCTGCGGTATTGCAGGGGAAACCTTCGTTCCCACTCGCGTACAGCGGCGGGAAGTACATCTACACGAATCGAGCGATAACGGAGGAAAAGAAGTAGAGACAGGTGTGACCCGTCTCTACTTCGAAGTAGAAGTTTACTGATGATCAGGCGCCTGGTTGCCGCTGCTGTTGCTGCCGGCGTTCCCCATGCCAGAATTCGCGCCCGAGGCACCCTTTACCTTGCAGGTGCTGGACTCATGATCGATTTTGCTGACCATGAATTGCTGGCCGCTGCTGCTGGCGCTGCTCGATGAACTGGGATTCGCGCTCGGGCTTCCTGATGCGCTGGGCATCTTTTCGTTGCTGCTGCTGGCCGCACCCGCGGAACCGCCGCTATAAGTTCCATGAACGGTGACCTGGTGTCCGACATGAGAAGCGAAATCGGACGAACCGGTGAGCTGAACCTCATTGCCGTTCTTCTCACGCAGCACGTACTGTCCACCTTGGGATTCGATGCAGCCCTTCAGCTTCTTCTCGCCTTTGGCGGAAGACTGATCAGAAGAGCTTTGGCCCATGCTGCCGGCAGAGGGGGAACTCTGAGAGCTGGATCCGCCATACTGTCCGGAGCCGGTTGCTGAGGACGTGGACGACGTCCCGGTTGTGGGATTGGTGCTTTGGGTTCCCGACTGCGGGCTGCCCGGTGTCGTGTCTTGGGCGAGCGCCGCTAGCCCGAAGATCAGAACTACTGCGATCGAAAACACAAACTTTGTCATGGTGTCACTCCGCTCGATTGGATTTCAAAAAGCCCAACTATGAATTCAGCCAGAGTTCAATGTTGCGCAATGGACCTGAGACTGAAGCGGGCCCAAAGTGGATGGACGGACGAAGTGGTCCTCATTCAACGTATTCCTGATCGTGTACTAGCCACAATGCGGCGGAAGCTGTAGGAAAGGATACGAGACGCCTGTAGGAACAGGGTGCAGTCCAAAGAGAGTAGGGTCCAATCGCGGACTTCTAAGTTGCTGAAATAATATCAACTTACGTTGAACGGGTGTTTACAACCGGGTAAACGGGGCGATCCATCTTAGCGGCTGGGAGAAGCGCCATGAATCGTGCTTACAAATGTGTTATCGGATTAGTGTCGGTCCTGTTGGTTACCGCGGGATGCGGCGGTCACAAGGTCCGGATGACTCCAGCCACAAGCGTACCTGCGGCGGTAGGAGTAGCCCAGCTCACAAAAGATAAAAATGGCAACGTGATTGTTGATCTGAAAGTGAAGCACCTCGCGCGACCTGATAGCCTGACGCCTCCGCAGTCCGTTTACATTGTGTGGCTGCAGCCGCGCGGAGGGAACGTGACGAAGCAAGGACAGCTGAGGGTCGACGACAACTTGCAAGGCGAGTTTAAGACACCGGCTCCGTCCCGGAACTTCGATATCTTCGTTACAGCCGAGAGCGGGCCTAACGTAACTCAACCGTCCGGACCGGAGGTACTAAGGCAAACCGTAACACAATCGTAGGGTTTGCTGGCCTGGGCCGCGAATCACGGATCACCGACTGGGAACGCGGCCCATGCTCATGTATTCGAAGCCCATTTGCTGCATGGCGTTGGGATCAAATAGATTTCGCCCGTCCACGATCACTGGAACCTCCATGCAGTCTCGCAAGCGGTGGAGGTCGAGCTCCTTATACTCGGGCCACTCGGTGAAGATGAGAAGAGCGTGTGACTGGCGGGCGGCGTCGTAGGGGTCAGAGCAATACGTTACGCGTTCGCCGTCTTCCGGCAGAGACATTTTCATCAAGGGAATGGCTTTAGGATCGTGCAGGCGGAGCCTCGCTCCCTCGTCCAGCAAAGCCTTTATGATTTTCATTCCAGGAGCTTCGCGAGTGTCGTCGGTGTGCGGTTTGAATGCGAGACCGAGGACTGCGATGGTCTTGTCCTGAAGGACCCAGAGAGCCTGGCGGACTTTCTTCAAAAACACCTCGACCCGGCGCAGGTTAACGTTCTCGACCTCTTTCAGCAGGGAAAAGTCGACCCCGTACTCCTCGGCAAGGTGGATGAAAGCACGGAGGTCCTTGGGGAAGCAGTAGCCTCCGAAGCCGATACCGGCATTGAGGAACTGACGGCCGATACGAGGGTCCATGCCGATGCCACAGGCGACTTGATTGACGTCGGCGCCCACCAACTCACAGAGGTCCGAGACCATGTTGATGAAAGAGATTTTCATCGCGAGAAAGGAATTGGCGGCGTGCTTGATCAGTTCGGCGGTCGTGGTCTGGGTAATCAGAACGGTGGAGTTGAGTGGACGGTATAGCTCCTCGAGAATAGCGCGCGCGCGCTGGTTCTCAACCCCGCAGACAATCCGGTCTGGACGAAAGATGTTGTGGACCGCGACCCCTTCCTGGAGAAATTCAGGATTGGAGGCGATATCGAATTCGATGTGGTGGGCTTCAGGTTGCAGCAGCGAGCCATCGGAGTTTCCATTCGCGTTCTTCGCATAGCGCAGAATGGTTTTCTTCACCCACTGAGCGGTAACGGCCGGCACGGTACTCTTCTCGACGATCAGCTTGTAGCTGTTCAGGTTCTGGGCAATGGTGCGCGCGACCGATTCAACCTGAGAGAGGTCGGCCTCGCCACTTTCCTTTTGCGGCGTGCCGACGCATACGAAAAGGATGGTGGCCTCGCGGATGGCGCCGTCGAGATCGTCGACTGGAAGGAAATTGTCGCCGAGGTGCTTGGAGAAAAGATCTTCGAGGCCAGGTTCGTAAAAAGGAATCACGCCCGAGCGCAACTTGGCGATGAGGGTGGTGGACGAGTCAGCCCCAAGGACGGTCCAGCCCATTTCGGCGAGTCCAAGGGCGGTGGGCAGCCCGACGTGTCCCATTCCCAAAACTGCGATTTTGGCTTGGCGAGAACGGATCTTTTCCAGGACGCTGTCCTGCTCGGAAGGTAAGGGGGTGGCTCCGCCTTGGCTTAGGACGTTCCAGACTTGACTAGACACAGCACTTACTCCAGATAAATTCGATAATGTGAAACCTCCCCTTGTGCTCCGAGCAGAACGATGTGACTCTACGCAGCAATGTCCTTATGGGCCTCTTCGGCGCTAAGTGTTTCAATTAGCGTCTTTAAATCCTCGGCATGTTCTTCTTCTTTGGCCAGGATCTCTTCCATGACGCGGCGGGTGGTGGGATCTTTTTCCCCCAGGTAGCGAATGATATCGCTATAGGAGTCGATCGCAATGCGCTCGGCGACCAGATCTTCCTTGATCATGTCGAGCAGAGTGGTGCCTTCCGCATACTCTGAATGGCTCCGATCGACGAGACCTTGAGGATTGAAGTTCGGCTCGCCATTGAGTTGAGTGATGCGTTCGGCAAGGCGGTCGGCGTGTTGCTGCTCTTCTTGGGCATGCTCCAGGAACTCGTCCTTGACTGCCTGGGCGTGAATTCCCGAGGCCATATAGTAGTGGCGTTTATAGCGCAGGGTGCAGACGATCTCAGTGGCGAGCGCCTCGTTCAACAGCTTCACCACGGTTTTGCGATCGCCCTGGTAACCTTCAGTGACCGCACCGTTCTCGATATGTTGTCGAGCACGTTGCCGGATACCCTGAATGTCAGAAATGAATTCTCCGCTTGTTGTCTTAGCTGCTGTGCGATCCACTTTTTTCCTCCGTTGGAATCAATGCACGATCAACGCGGGTGCGAAGAGTGCGATTAAAGACGCCCCATCAGGAGCAAGATGATGAGAATCAGGACAATCAGGCCAAGGCCGCCGCTGGGGTAGTACCCCCAACCAGTGCTGTACGGCCATCGCGGAAGCGCGCCGATCAACAGCAAAATCAGAACGATCACCAGTATCAGATACATGTGAGTCTCCTCCGCCGCGATGTCACACGCTCTGCCGCTGACCTACTCCAAAGATGGTCGAGCGGCGAGGGAGTTTGCCCGGATGAGTGTGTCCGAAGGAAAACTCCTCCCACTGGAACTTACCCCGGCTACATGCGACAGGGCATCCGGTCGAACCTGTACCAAGGCACGGGACATTCTGTAAAGGCGCGGACATAAGCCGATGTGAGCAGGAGCCGGAACAAAAGGAAGCCGTTGTAGCAGGATGAGTTGGCGATCTGGTTAATCGCTTTATTCCAGTGCCGCACGGACGACTTAGGCCGAGGGTGCAGCATCCTAAAAACGCCAAGCGAAAAAATTAATGGAGTCATGGACGACTAACTCGGAACTGGAGAAATGCAGATGACTGGCGGAGAGATACTGGTAGAGGAGTTAATGGAGTGGGGAGTTGAAGTAGTTTTCGGTCTTCCCGGGGACGGGGTGAATGGCGTCATCGAGGCGTTCCGGAAAAATAAGGAGAAGATCCGATTTATCCAGGTGCGACACGAAGAATCCGCAGCCTTCATGGCATGTGCGTACGCGAAGTACACGGGCAAATTGGGTGTTTGCGTCGCAACCTCCGGGCCGGGGGGAATTCACCTACTGAACGGTCTTTATGACGCGAAGCTGGACAAGCAGCCAGTCCTGGCGATTACGGGATTGCAGTTCCACGACTTGGTGGGAACGCATACACAACAGGATGTCGCGCTCGATAAGCTGTTCATGGATGTTTGCGTTTACAACGAGAGGGTGATGGGGGCCGATCACGTGGAGAACGTCATCGACCTCGCGATACGTACGGCGCTGTCCTATAAGGGAGTGGCTCACTTGACGATTCCGGTTGACTTCCAGGAACAGGAAACGAGCCGGAAGCGGAGATCGAAACGCAATGTTCCTCACCACACCTCGCATGCCTATGCACCGCTTCCGAAGATGCCGCCGAGCGAGGAACTGCAACGCGCCGCCGATATCCTCAATGAGGGCAAGAAAGTTGTGATCCTTGCTGGACGGGGAGCCCTGGGGGCGCGGCAGGAGTTGGAGCAGATGGCCGAAACGCTGGGTGCTCCGATTGTCAAGGCACTGTTGGGAAAATGCGCGGTTCCGGACGACAGTCCGTACACCACGGGTTCGATTGGGCTGCTGGGCACGAAACCCTCGCAAGAAGCCATGGAGGATTGCGACACAATCCTGATCGTCGGCAGTGCGTTTCCGTATATCGAGTTCATGCCGAAACCCGACCAAGCACGTGGAGTGCAGATCGATTTAGACCCCCAGCAGATCGGGCTTCGGTTCCCGGTGGAAGTGGGATTGGTGGGCGATAGCCGGCACGCGCTGCAGGCGCTGCTTCCGCTGTTGAAGGCGAAGTCAGACAAGAGCTTTCTTAGAACCGCTCAAGAAGGCATGAAGGACTGGTGGGAGTTGATGAAGGAGCGGGGCACGCGGCGCGACAAGCCGATGAAACCCCAGGTGGTCGCGTGGGAACTGGGGAAGAGGTTGCGGAACGATGCCATTGTTTCGTGCGACAGCGGGACGATTGCGACGTGGTTTGCGCGACAAATTCCCGCCAAAGAAGGCCAGATGCATTCGTTATCAGGCAATCTGGCCACGATGGCGCCGGGTTTGCCGTACACGATTGCCGCGCAAGTGGCCTATCCAGAGCGTCAATGTGTCGCATTTGTGGGAGACGGCGGGTTCTCGATGTTAATGGCGGACTTCGTAACGGCGGTGAAGTATCAGCTGCCGATCAAGGTGGTCATCATCAAGAACAACACGCTTGGACAGATCAAGTGGGAGCAGATGGTGTTCCTGGGGAACCCGGAATACGTCGTGGACCTTCATCCGATCGATTTCGCGGCGTTTGCTCATGCCTGCGGCGGAATTGGATTCACAGTGGAGGACCCAGAGGATTGTGGACGGACGATGGAGGAGTTCCTCAATGCCCCAGGTCCGGCCGTGCTGCAGGCTGTCGTAGATCCTTTGGAGCCTCCGCTACCGCCGAAGATCACGGCACAGCAGGCACTGCACTTTGCGGAGTCCTTGGCCAGAGGCGAACCAGAACGGGGAAAGATAGCGAAGACCGTCGCGGGCGACCGCATTCGAGAGATGATTTAGCTCTCGCCAGCAGTTAAAAGCCGGCCTTGTGCCGGCTTTTTCTCTTGGGAGCCAGATCGATTCAGAGAAAGAAGCTCTTGCGACTCAAACGTCGAATACTTTGTAGGCTGTCGAGGGTTGCTGGGATTGCAGGAGCGTGATGGCGACGTTGTGAACAGGAATGCCCGCGGTGGTTTTTCCGGTCAAGGTGCCATGATGGGCGTGCCCATGAACAACCAGGTCCGCACCATGGCGGTCAACTACCTCGGCGAGGCGAGAGGTGCCGAGATAGGGGAAGATTTCGGGGGCCTCGCCCTGCACCGTGGCCGCGATCGGTGAATAGTGGAGCACAACAACCGTTTTCGCGGTCCGAAGCTGGGACATCGCACGTTCCAGCTTCATAGCTTCATCGATTGACGCCTTGACGAAGGTCTTAATTTCCGGTTCGCCGAACGCGGTGAGAACCCCTCGTCCAAAGCCCCCAACGAAGCCCTTGGTTCCGGCAAATCCCACGCCGTCGCGCTCGTAAGCAGTGCCGTCGAGGACCTTGATGCCTTCGGCCGTCATCATCTTTATCAATTCTTCGTGGTGGCCGGATTCGTAGTCATGATTGCCGAGAACCGTAATGATGGGGAGACGCAGGCGGACCAGAACGTTCACCAGCGGCTCCATTTCGTGGGGCTGGCCGAAGTTGGTGAGGTCACCAGCAACGACCAGCACGTCTGCCTCGTCCCGGACACGAGCGAGCTGGTCTTTCAGGGCAGCGCGTTGGGCCGAGTAATGTAGATCAGCTGTGGCAGCGATGCGCATGTATCAACAAGCCTTGCTGTTGGAGCCGCCATTCAAAGAAATCTTCTGGGCACGGGCGCGGTACTCCGACAGAATGTCATCAAGTTGCCATTCATTGATGTCGATGGCGAACATGTTCTCGTCAATCAGGCTGCCGCGGAACCTCGCATTCGGACTCGAGGTCTCAAGTTCCTGCTGGAAGCGAGTGATGAGAGTCTTCCAGACACGCGCCGGTACGTAACCGGTATTCGCAGGATAGATATAGCGAAACAAGATTAATGCCCAGAGCAGGATTTCCCAGTGCTCGCCGATGAGATGCAGAACACGGTCCCAATCCAACTCTCCCGGGGTGCCATAGATCACGTGCGCAATATCGGCACCGTCGAAGCGTTCGCGGCGGGTGACGAAAAGTTTCGAAGCCAGCAGTTCCTCGGGGGCGAGCACACGCGTGGGTACGTCGACAACCACGGCTGGGCGGGCGCGCTCAATCCAGTCATCTGACACCACCAGAGCGGCATTGCTCATGCCGGTAATCAGATCGACGAAAAACTCACCGCGATGGGCTTTGGCCAGCCAGACCGGATCGGGGATCTCGCAGCGGAAACCGGCTTCCGATAAAGCCTGCAGGGCCATGGGCACGGTGGCGGCGGTTACGAAGACGTCCAGATCCTTGGTCACCCGCCAAATCCCGGTGTGCTGCTGCAGCGCGAATGCACCTGAAACCGCGTAGGGAATGGCGTGGTGATTGAGTAGCTGCAAAACCTCGCTGTAGAACCCACGTTGGGCCTGATCAAAGTCCGGCTCGAACGACGACGTAACCGGCAACGCCGATGGGTTCTCGGACATGGGGCCATTGGATGTATCGGAGCGACATTACGGTTGCCGTGTAACCGATTGAGGGGCTAAGGGTAGGACGACTTGAAGCGATGGGCGCGTATGCGGGCGGGTGCCGCGCACAACTCCGGTATGCAGAATCGGCATCCTTGAGATGACACTGCTGAGGATGGCAAAACGGGAATATATTTCGAATCCAACCGAAAGGTTCTCAGGGCCTAAATGGATCAGATTGACCGCGCTGTGGTGGAGGAAACGCAGGGAATTCTCGACTTGAACTGGGTTTCAGACCGGATTGCCCTCGGCGGCTGGCTTGAAACCGAAGAAAAGATGCGGGCGGTGGCCCAGCTTGGAATCACTCACATCATCAATATGGCCTGGGAGCACGACGACACTCCGGAGGCGTCGAAGTATGGCATCCAGGTTCTGTCGAATACCACGGACGATGATTTCGAGCCGAAGGGCACGGAGCTGCTGGAACGAGGTGTCGAGTTTGCGTTAGGCGCGTTAAACGAGCCCGGATCTAAGCTGCTGATCCACTGCGTGGCTGGCCGGCATCGCGGCCCGATGATGACCTTGGCTGTCTTCTGCGCGATGGGCTGGCCGCTCGAAGAGGCGATGCAGCAGATTGCTAAACGCCGTCCGCTCGTGGACTGGTCACCGGTGTACGTGGAGAGCGTGCAAGCTTTTCTGCGGGACTATAAGCGGGAGCAATCCCGAGCGATGCAAGCAACATTTCCGCCCGCTGACTCCGCGATGGGAACCTCTCGGGACGATTAGTAAGGAGCGATCACAATGCAAGTTGTTTCAGGTAACGCGAGCGCACCCATGGATCCGGGAAACCAGGCGAACTTGAGCCGCAAGATCGCCGAACTGGGCGAGTGGTTTCACAACCTGGATCTGAACGGCGTCAAGACTGCTCCTAATCACTTTCTGGGGGATTTCCCCAGCATCAAATGGCGTTTGATCTCTCCTGCAATTCCGGAGAACCTGGACGGGGCGACGGTTCTCGACATCGGCTGCAATGGCGGATTTTATTCCATCGAAATGAAGCGGCGCGGCGCCAAACGAGTGCTCGGGATCGATGTTGACGACCGTTACCTCAATCAGGCCCGGTTTGCCGCCAAGACGCTCGGTCTTGATATCGAGTTCCAGAAGCGGTCGGTGTACGCCGTCGACGAAATTTCAGGACAGTTCGATGTGGTTCTGTTCATGGGCGTGTTCTACCACCTGCGTTATCCGCTTTTTACGCTCGATAAAGTGATCAAGAAGGTGGGTGGGAAACTGGTTTTTCAAACGATGATCCGGGGTTCGGAAACGGTGCGCCAATGGGCGGATGATTATCCTTTCTGGACTAAAGACATCTTCAAAGACCCGGAATTCCCGGCGATGTACTTCATCGAGAAACGTTACGCGCAAGATCCAACCAACTGGTGGATACCGAACTGTGCGGCGGTGGAAGGAATGTTGCGCAGTTCGGGTCTGGAGATCATCGCGCATCCCGAGACGGAGACCTGGGTTTGTATCCCGCAAAATGTCACACGCGATGGGCGCTACATCCTTGATATGGAACTGGACGGAACGCTGTAGGACGGGTCGTAACAGGAGAGATCAGGCATGGTGGAAGCGGTGATGCTGTGGAACGAGCCCAATAACCTTTCGCATTGGGATTTCCATATTGATCCGGATTGGAAGATGTTTGCCGAGATGGCGCTGGCGGGTGCGGCGGCAGTGCGGCGGATCAACCCTGAATTGAAGATCGTCCTGGGTGGAACGTCGCCGATTGATCCCAACTTTATTCAGTTGCTCGGGTCGTATGGCGTGCTCGACGCAATCGATGTAGTAGCCGTGCACGGATTTCCGCTGGATTGGAACCACTGGAACATTCACCAGTGGCCAGAGAAGATTGATGAGATCCGTCAAGTCACCAGTAAACCGGTGTGGGTATCGGAAGCGGGCGTTTCCAGTTTTGGGGCCGAAGAGGTTCAGGTTTTCGGGCTCGAAAGGACTGCCCAGTTGCTGCTGCCCAATGTAGACCGCGTGCACTGGTACAGCCTTTTTGATCTGCCGGCGACTTGGACTGCGACGACGCGCCACAAGGAAGCAGAAGGCAGCGCCTACTATCGTCACTACTACATGGGGCTGGTGAAGGAAGACGGTACTCCGAAGCTCGCCGCGGCACGTTTTCCTGCCGGCATGGGCATTTGCCAATGGTTTCACTTCGAGGATCATCGTCTCGATTCAGGTGTGGAATGGCTTCGGAAACTTGGAGTGAAGTACTTGCGGACCGGGATGAGCTGGGCTGATTGGTTTCGACCAAATGCCGAGGCATGGTTCGACCGGCAAATGCAGGCGCTTGACGAATTCTCCACGACATTAACGTTGTGCTTTACTCCGGAACACATGGGAATTGCCCCGCATTACACCAGTCCGCCAAAACGCGCGCAGGATTTCGCGGAATTCACGACTTGGGCGGTGGAGCGCTATGCTGCTGCGCGGCCGGCGTGGCAAACGATCGCCGGCGGACATTCCGTTAGCGAGGGATTGTCAGAAATTGTGTAGGTTCCACTCGGGCGGCGCGAATGTGCTCAGGCGGAACAACTTAGCAGTGCTGCTGGGCTGTGTGCGTTGCGGGCCGGAATACCGCGCTTCCAGCTCTGTCCAGAGCTGTGCCGCGAAAACAGTGCATTTTGGTGTTTTCAGGCATCTTCGCCCTACTTACCTTTCATCCAAGGTTGGCTAAAGTAATTGGTGTTGTTGGTTTTGCCAGCAACATAGCGGGGTCAACGCGATTTTGCGCCACGCGCGTTAAGGAGTGAGACGAGAAGTAAAAATTCAGCAGCCGCTGGGAAGGAGCGACCTGAAAGTGGCGGCGAAAAAGATTCTGATCACCGGGGGTGCCGGCTTTGTCGGCTCCCACACGGCGGATGCCCTCGTCCGGCAAGGCCATCAAGTACGCGTGTTCGACAACCTCAGTCCACAAGTCCACCCACATGGATTCCCGACTTACTTGTGCTCGGAAGTCGAGTTCATCCAGGGGGACGTTCGCGATCTCGAAAAGCTGAGCAAGGTAGTTCGGGACGCGGATGTGATCTTTCACCTGGCTGCGTCGGTTGGAGTCGGGCAATCCATGTACGAAATTGCCGACTATACCGCCGTGAATAATCTCGGGACGGCGAATCTGCTGCAGGCGATTCTCGACACTCACGCGCATCCGGAGAAATTGATCGTGGCCTCGTCAATGTCGATTTACGGCGAGGGCGAATACGCGTGCAGTAACTGCGGAGAAGTCGCGCCGGGAATGCGCAATCCACGGCAGCTGCAGGCGAAGCAGTGGGAAGCGGTCTGTCCGCAATGCCAGACCCTCGTTGTTCCGATTGCGACCCGGGAAACCAAGCCTCTGCAGTGCAGTTCCATCTATGCGTTGTCCAAAAAGGACCAGGAAGAGATGGTGCTGCTGTTCGGCCGTACGTACCAGATTCCTGCGGTCGCGCTGCGGTACTTCAACATTTTTGGTACACGGCAATCGCTGTCGAATCCATACACCGGCGTGGTGGCGATTTTTGCTTCCCGGCTGATGAACGGCAATCCCCCGGTGGTGTTTGAGGATGGATCGCAGCTTCGTGATTTCGTGAACGTGCACGACATCGTGCAAGCAAACCTGCTGGCCATGGAGAAACCGGGGGCCGATGGCATGGCGGTGAACATCGGCTCGGGGCAACCTATTTCGATTCGTGAGATTGCTAACGAACTCGGGCAAACACTCGGAGTGAGCGTGCCGGTCGAGGTTGCCGGGAAGTACCGGGCCGGCGATATCCGGCACTGTTTTGCTGACATTTCAAAAGCGACAAATGTTCTGGGATATCAACCCAAGGTGCGGTTCAGGGAGGGGTTGAGTGAGTTGGTCGAATGGCTGGGGTCGCAGACAGCAGCCGATCGCGTGGAAGATGCGATGCAGCAACTGACATCTATGGGGCTGGTCGCATAGGAGCGACGTAGTGAGGCCACGTACGGAAGGGATTGTGATGAGAGACAAGGTAGTGCCAATTCGGAGCGTTCTGATTTTTGGAGGAGCGGGATTCATCGGGTCGAACTGGGCCCATCGGTTGTTGAAGACGACCGACGCGAAGGTTCATATCTTTGACAATCTTTCGCGCCGAGGTGTGCACCACAACCTGAAATGGTTACAAAAAGCCGCGGGAAGTTCCGACCGGCTGCAGGTCACAATCGGGGATGTCCGTGACGGCGCGATGGTGGAGCGCGCAGTCTCAAAGGCCAATGAGATTTATCACTTTGCGGCACAGGTCGCGGTAACCAGTTCGGTCAATGATCCGCGATTCGATTTCGACGTGAACATCGGAGGTACGTTCAACGTTCTCGAGGCGGCGCGCAAGTCCGGACGTAAACCATTTGTGCTGTTCACTTCTACTAACAAAGTCTACGGCAACATGGGCAGCCAGCACCTTGCATTGGGTATGAGACGGTACAACTGCAGCGCGAAGGATGCTGTCTCTGAAATGCAGCCCCTCGATTTCCATTCTCCGTACGGGTGTTCAAAAGGCGCGGCCGACCAGTACGTGCGGGACTACGGACGAATTTATGACCTCCCTACCGTGGTATTTCGCATGTCATGCATCGCGGGCCCACGGCAATTCGGCAATGAAGATCAGGGGTGGGTAGCGCACTTCCTCTATTCCGCGTTGGAACAGCAGCCCATCACGATCTACGGAGATGGGCGGCAAGTCCGGGATGTTCTGGCGGTGGAAGACTTGATGCGAGCTTTCGAGAGCGTCCGGTCGCATTCGAACAAGACGGCGGGGCAGGTCTACAACGTCGGGGGCGGAATTGAAAATTGCACCTCACTGCTTGAGTTGATCGATGAGATCAAGCAGCTCACCGGGATGCGTCTCGATTATGAATTCGACCGCGTACGACCTGGCGATCAGCCGCTCTACGTAACCGACTTCAGCAAATTGCGTCATCACACGGGATGGAGTCCACAGGTCCGGTTGCGCGAAGTGTTGGAAAACATTTATGGATTCTGGAAACAGAATCGCGAGCTATTTCGGCCTGCGGCGGTGGCAACGCGACTCACGATTCCCGAACTTATCCATGCGCCAGGAGCGGCGTCATGAAATTTGCTCTAGTCAACCCTGCATGGAATTTTGAGGGATCGATTTATTTTGGGTGCCAGGACCCACACTACCCGCTGGAGCTGCTGTTTGCGTTTGACAAGATCAAAGAGGGCGGACATGAACCTTTGTTGATCGATGCTCAGTTGCATGAGCTGACAGTTGAAGAGGTTCGGCAGCAACTCGACAAGTTCGATCCAGACTTTTTGGTGATCCCCACGGCGCCTTCGTATCTGTTTTGGAGATGTCCTCCGCCCGAGTTGCGAATTCCGCGCAAGTGGTTTGCAGGATTGAATGGGCGAGCGGTAAAGGTAGCGATCGGTCCACATGCCTCGGCTACGCCAGGGCCGACTCTTCGAAAGCTGGACTGCGATGTGGTGTTCCGAGGCGAGCCAGATGAAGTCATCGTGCAACTGGCCTCACGTAACTGGGCCGATATCGACGGGTGCTGCTGGAAAGACGAGGCGGGTGAGCACATGAGCGCCAAGCTGGCCGTCACCGATATGCGGAAGCTCGGGGCGCTCAGGTTCGACAACTACGATGTCGAGCGACATACGCATAGGCATCACGTGTTTTCGGGCGAGGGTCATGGAGCGGAGCTTGAGTTCGCACGGGGCTGTCCCTGGAATTGCAGCTTTTGCAACAAAACACTGTTTCGCAACAAATTCCGCGAGCGCGACGTCGACGCGGTACTCGAGGAGATCGACCGGTTGATTGCGCGCGGAGTGGATTACGTCTACTGGATCGACGAGATCTTTGGCGTAGGGAAGAACGTCCAGCGGCTCTTGAAGGAGATCGCCAAACGGCCGCTGAAAATCGGGCTGCAAACGCGAGTCGATCTGTGGGATGAGGAGACGCTTGACCTGCTCGGCAATGCCCAGTGCATATCGATGGAGTGCGGCATTGAGTCGATTACCGAAGAGGGCCGCGACGAACTGAATAAAAATTGCAAGATGTCGACCGAGCGGCTCTCCGAACTGTTGATTTACGCCAAGAGGCGAATCCCATGGGTGCAAGCAAACCTCATTCTCACCGAGCATGACGAGCGCGCCGATGTCCGCACGTGGCAGGAGCACCTGAAGAAGGAAGGCGTGTGGGTTAGCGAGCCGGTGCCAATGTTTCCGTATCCGGGAACGCCCATGTACAACCAGATCTTCGGGCCGATCGACGACCGGGCCTGGGAACGCGCGCATCAGTATTACACCAACACCTTCCGGGAGAAGGGGTACAGCGATATTCAGGAGCAGATGCCAGCGAACATCGAGGACCTGGAATGCACATTCTGATAACCGCGGACACAGTCGGCGGTGTCTGGACGTACACACGTGAGTTGGCCAGCGGGCTTATAGGTCGGGGTCATCGTGTGACACTGGTGAGTTTCGGTAAGTTTCCCACCGCAGAACAAGTGGAGTGGATGGCTGGGCTGCCGCGATTTCAATACCGTCCCACGGAGTTCCGGCTGGAATGGATGCAGGACTCGGAGGAGGACATCGCGGCCTCGATGGATTTCCTCGACGGAGTCATCGATGAAGTCCAACCAGATTTACTTCACCTGAACCAATACTCGTATGGCGCGCTCGAAAATGACGTGCCTCGGATAGTAGTCGGGCATAGCGACGTCGTGAGTTGGTGGGTCTCGGTGCATGGTGAAGAGCCACCCGAAAGTCCCTGGATGCGATGGTATCGCGAGATCGTAGCGCGCGGACTGCGGCACGCTGATCTGGTTGTGGCACCTTCCGAGTGGATGATGGATCAGCTCGAAACATACTTTGTTCGCCCAGCCTGCACCCAGGTGATTCATAACGGGCGCAACCCGCAGTTGTTCGATCCGAATTGCAAGAAAGAAGATATGGTGCTGGCAGTAGGGCGGGTGTGGGACCAGGGCAAGCAGATTTCGTTGCTCCTGGAGGAAGAGCACTCGCGTCCAGTATGCATTGCGGGTTCTCAGGAACATCCCGATAAGCTCATTGGGGGCTTCGCCAACTGCGGTGAAAGGACCGGGGTCACTTTCTGTGGGCCCCAATCGGAAGGTCAGCTGCGCCAACTTTACGCGCGAGCGTCGGCATACGCCGCGACGGCGTCGTACGAACCATTCGGGCTGGCGCCGGTCGAGGCCGCTTTATCACGCTGTGCGCTGATCGCCAACGATCTGCCCGTGTTCCACGAACTCTGGGGCGATGCCGCCTGCTATTTCGAAAAGAATGATTCGCGAAGCTTGGCGGAGGCGATCTCAGTGCTTTCCTCTAATCCCAGGCAGCAGCGCGATTATGCCGAGCGCGGGTACCGTCGGGCTTTGGAACGCTTTACCACTGATCGAATGACTTCCGAATACGAAAAGCTCTACTGTCATGTAGTGCGGCAGGGGGTTGCGGCGTGACGGGGCGACTGACGTTTGCGATATTCGCGCACTCCTGGACATCAGACTGGAACCATGGCAACGCTCATTTCCTGCGCGGCTTGGCGCACGAGTTAATGAATCTTGGTCACCGGGTGCGCTGCTATGAGCAGGTGAATTCATGGTCGCGTGCAAATCTGCAAGCTGAGGGGTGGGGTATAGGTGACTGGGCGCTACAGCAGTTTCGGTCGACGTTTCCCAACCTCGACGTGCGGTATTACAACTTCGATGAACGATTCGCCGCGCATGCACTTACCGAACTGAAGGACGTGGATATTGTTATTGTTCACGAGTGGAACCAGCCGGAGCTGGTAAACACAATTGCAGCGCTAAAAAGCCAATTGGGTTTTGTCGCGCTGTTTCATGACACGCATCACCGCGCCTATACTGAGCCGGAACAGATTCTGAAATGCAAGTTGAGCGACTTCGACGGTGTTCTCGCGTTCGGCGACGCCATACGGCGGATTTACACGGAGGGATTCGGTGTCGCTCGAGCGTGGACATTCCACGAGGCGGCCGATACGGCTCACTTTCAGCCGATCTCAGCCCGCAAGAATACCGACGTGGTTTGGGTCGGCAACTGGGGTGACGAGGAGAGGACGCGCGAACTGGAGGAGTTTCTGATCGGTCCAGCATCGCGCCTGCGCTTGCGGTTTGCCGTTCATGGTGTCCGCTATCCCAACAGCGCCCAGGCAAGGCTGAGCGCGGCCGGCATTGAGTACCGGGGATATCTGCCGAATCTGCAGTCTCCGCAAGTGTATGCACAAAGCATGATCACTCTTCATGTTCCGCGGCGTTTTTACACCAACGGTTTAAGCGGAGTTCCAACCATTCGCGTGTTTGAGGCGCTGGCTTGCGGGATCCCTCTCCTATGTTCACCTTGGTGCGATACCGAGGGACTGTTTAGAGCGGGCAGCGACTACGAGTGTGTTCCAGACGGGCAGGCGATGGGATCAGAGATACGCCGGCTTTTGACCGACGACAAAGCCCGCGAGCAAATGTCGGCATATGGGCTGGAAACCATCCGCAAGCGTCACACCTGTGCACACCGCGCCCAGGAGTTGCTGGAGATCTGCGAGGAGCTGGGGAAATGAAGATTTTCGTTTTCGGATCCAGCCTGACATCCTCATACTGGAACGGGGCGGCAACGTACTACCGCGGGATCTACAAGAACCTGCACAAGCTCGGATACGACATTATCTTCGCTGAACCCGATATCTACGGCCGACAGCAGAAGCGCGATGTAGACCACATTGACTATGCCGAAGTGATCGTCTACCAGACTCCCAGGGATATTCCGGCCCTGCTGCAGCAGGCGTCAGGTTGCCACGTGGTCATCAAGCACAGTGGAATCGGCTCGGAAGACGAGCTCCTGGAGCGGGAAGTCCTCGGTTGCCGGGGAGAGAGAACGAAGGTTGCATTCTGGGATGTAGATGCGCCGGCAACGTTGGCGCGAGTCGAAGCCGAGCGTGACGATCCGTTTCGAGCGCTGATCCCGCAGTACGATTTCGTGCTTACGTATGGCGGGGGACCTCCCATTGTGACTCACTACCTCCGGCTCGGGGCCGCAAATTGCACGCCTATTTATAACGGGCTCGATCCCGAGACTCACCATCCCGTACCGCGTGACCCGTCGGTGGAATGCGATCTAGCGTTCGTGGGAAACCGGCTTCCTGACCGCGAGAAGCGAGTCGAAGAATTCTTTTTGCGTGCGGCGGAACTCGCTCCTGAGATGCGGTTCTTGCTGGGCGGAGAGGGCTGGGGCAGCCGGTCTTTGCCTGGAAATGTGCGATGGATTGGACACGTCGGCACGGGCGATCACAATAGGATCAACTGCTCGGCACGAATGGTGCTCAACATCAATCGCGAGTCCATGGCTCATGTTGGATTTTCGCCGCCCACGAGGGTGTTTGAGGCGGCGGGAGCAGGCGCGTGCCTGATCACGGACTCGTGGGCAGGAGTGGAACAGTTTTTCGTTCCGGAGAAGGAAATCCTAGTTGCCTCCTCAGCTGAGGACATCGTGGATTACCTGCGTGGAATTCCAGCGGACGCGGCTCGAAACATTGGAGCTGGGATGCGTCAGAGGGCGCTGCGCGACCACGACTATCGTCAACGGGCAGTGGAAGTCAAATCCATTTTCGACGCTGCCGTAGCGACGAACCCCGGTCGAGAAATGGAAACGGTGCTTCGAGAAGCGTAACCATGAAGATCGTAATCTTCGGGCTGTCGATAACTTCCTCGTGGGGAAATGGACACGCGACCACGTTTCGTGCTCTCACCAGCGCGCTAGAGAAGCGCGGGCATGAAATCGTGTTTTTCGAACGTGACGTGGAGTGGTACGCGTCCAATCGCGACATGCCCGAGCCTCCGTTCTGCCAGGTGGTTCTTTATCAGACGTGGACAGAGGCTTTGCCGCAGGTCCGAAAGGAACTGCGCGATTGCGACGTCGCGATGGTTGGGTCATATTGTCCCGATGGGGTAGCGGCGATCGATGCCATGTTCGAGTCGCCCGCGGCGGTGAAGACGTTCTATGACATCGATACGCCGATTACAGTAGCGAAATTAAGAGTGGGTGACGTTGAGTATCTGAGGCGACGCCAGGTGCCAGGCTTTGACGTGTACTTCAGTTTTACAGGCGGACCGACGCTGCGGGAGTTGGAACAGGACTTCGGGGCACAGCGCGCCGTACCCTTGTATTGTTCTTTCGATCCAGAGAAGTATCGTTTTGCACCGGTGCGAAAGCAGTTCGCATGTGACTTCAGCTACATGGGTACGTTCGCGGCTGACCGGCAGCCAAAAATCGAGACAATGTTTTGCGAGCCGGCGCGCCAGCTGCCCAACCGGACATTTCTGTTGGCGGGCCCACAGTATCCGGAAGAGATACGCTGGCCGGAAAACGTGAAGCGTATTGTCCACGTGGACCCACAGGCGCATGCGTCGTTCTACTCTTCTTCGCGATTTACGCTGAACGTGACCCGGAACGAGATGGTGCGAGCCGGGTACTCACCGTCCGTGCGGCTTTTCGAGGCAGCGGCGTGCGGAACCACGATTGTCTCGGATGACTGGCCAGGGCTGAGCATGTTTCTCACGCCAGGCAAAGAGATTCTAGTGCCGCGGTCCGCGGCGGACGTTGTCTCTTATATTCGTGACATGGATGAGCATGAGATCCGTGCTATCGGACGCAAGGCGCAGGAACGGGTACTAAAAGAGCACGCTGCGGAACAGCGGGCCATCGAATTTGAGAGGCACGTTGCGTCCAAAAAGAAGATGGACGCGGTACCGGCGGTGGCCGGCGCGGAGAAGCTCTCCACCGCGTCCTCTTAGTTCTATTTGTCTGGAGCTATTCGCCCTTCTCGGCTTTCTGTTCCTTAGCTTCCACCGCATACTTACGGACCGCGGCTACGAAGGCTTCCGTACCGGCCGGGGCAGGAACCTTGCCGCTCAAAATTGCGGCGAACGGAACAAACTTGCCGTACAAGACGCGGGTTTCGTCGTTGTCCTGCTTGATGGCGGCGCCGTTCAGTTCAAGGCCCGCAAATACACCGCGAGCGCGCGAATAGGTCAGGACCTGCGACTTCATTTTCCAGTCGGTGCTGCCTTCGGCCTGCCGCCCGATGGGGCCGGCCGCGACGGAGCCCTCGGCACCCAGCTTGAACTTGCTGGAGAGCAGGTTATCCATACCTTGCTGGTTCATCACCAACATGACGAGGTCAACGGCTTCACCACCGAACTGAAGACCCCAGCTGCCGCCCGCGATGGTGAAAGGTGCGGGAGCGCTCCAGCCCCGAGGCGTACGGCAAGTGGCGACACCACGCCCATAGCGTCCGCCGACGATAAAACCACCTTTGATCATGGAGGGTACAACGGCTACGCACTTGGCGGAGGCAAACACGTCCTGTGGGATTCCTTTGTCGGGAGTCGCCATAATCTCATTCAGAACCTTGGCGGCGTTTTGCACGCGCTTCACCTCGTCGGACTGGTTGTTCGACGAGTCCTGGGCACACATAGCTCCGCACATTGCCAAAAGCACGACAGCAACCGCGGTCAGCTTTCCTGCTGGTCTCATTTGAAAGATCCTCGCTTCTAGGCAGACTATTACGCTCTCAATGATTTTGCCGACAGCGGGAGCCCCGAATCTATCGAGTAGACCCTGTAGAGCCAGTACAAACGAGCTTTACTTACCAGGGGTGATCGCGGCTGAGGCAAGTGGAGCAGATTCGGGCGGTTGTAGCTTGGCAATGACCACCAGGCGTTTAGGCGCTGGGCCGATGTAGGAGATGGGATAGCAAGTGATGAGCGTCAAGCGAGTGTCGCCGGTCGAGTATGTGACGGCAATGTTGTTGGGGGGGACGATGGACGTTTCCGAGACGCTGTAGCGGTACTCACGTGCTGCTCGCTTCACGATGATCGCATCTCCCGGGGCCAACTCATCGATGCGCCGGAAAAAGGTATCACGATGGCCGGCAATGACAGCATTGCCCGGGTCCCCGGGCCAGGCAGTGTTGGATAAATGCCCAGGTGCGAGCAGAAGGGACCGCGTGGAAGTTCCATCAAGGATTGCGGCTTGAAGGTTGATCTTTGGTATGACCAGCATTGTGATGCCGGCGTTACGAGCGTGGTGCCCATCACCGTTTGCGATCGAACCCGCGAGATTCTGTGGCTGCGATTGGGCGGACATCCGATGCTGCTCGAGGGTCATCCACCCATAAGCCGCGATTGCGAAGAGCAACAACCCCATTCCACCGGCAATCAGAACCCAGGAGAAGATACGCCGAGCGTGGGAGTGGGGTGGGTTTTCGGAACGCCGGGGTACGAACCGCCTGGTCCAGCGGCGAAGACGTTCGTTGATTGTAGGTTTCATCAAAAAGACCTAATTCCCGAAGATTGACGACGAAGTGACGCGACTCTGTTACCTCTTCAAGTAAATGCCGGCGAGAGTGGAAGCAAGTCCGACGAGTGCGATGAGCGGAAGCTCCGAGCCGGTCGCAGGCAGGTCGGCGGCCTTGCTGGATGCCGAACTCGGCTGAGCAGCGGTCGGACTGGCACCATCATTGTTCGAACCGGCTCCAGCCGAGTTCAGGGCTGCCGGTTGGCTCGCAGCCGAGTTGTCGGGCGTTGCAGGCGCACTGGACGCTGGAGCAGCCGCAGGAGCCCGATCCGAGGACGAGGAACCATTCGGGGCCTGTTGGGCCGAACTCATGTTGTTTGCGTCCGCATTCGGCGACGCAGCGGAAGAGTTGCTCGAGGCAGCATTCTGTTGGCTCATATCGGGTGCCGGAGTTGCGGTTGCTGCTGGTGCCCCGCTGCCCATGCCGGTGTTTGCAGAAGCGGACGGGCCGCCGCCCGTGCTGCCTGCCCCACAATGATCGGAGATATCCTTCACATTGCTCACATGGAAAGCGTTTTGCGTGGCGTTAACTGAGGGAGTGCTGTTTGGCGACGCTGAAGCGCCGGTCGGGTCCGCAGTGTTAGTCTCTGGGCTGGCCGCAGAAGAGCCGCCGCGCTTGCTGCCCGAGGTGCTGGATGCGGTTCCCGGTTGGCCGGTGATCGATACTTCGTGGCCCACATGACTGGCCAAATCAACGCTGCCGGTGAGCGTATAGACCGTTCCGGTCTGGTCCTGGGTTAACGTGTAATTGCCCTCAGTACCGGTTAAGCAGCCCTCCATCGAACCGCTCGAAGCGCCCGCTGCACTCTGACCTTCTGTGTTGTTCTGGTCTGAGGTCGTCGTACTCTGAGTGGCAGCATTTTGTGAAGCCTGGCCGTTGCTGCCTGGTGATGCGGAAGTCTGGCCGCTGCTGGCGCCATTTTGTCCGGCAGTATCCTGGGCCACAACCAGGCCTCCGGCCAGACACACGGTTGCGAAAAGCGCTAACAGTCTCACCATACAGACCTCCGATAGTTGTCCACTTTTACTCTAAGTGGCTAGGGCAGGAGCATCCATCCAGTAGAGTCGGTAAGGCAGAGGCGGCCTTCGTGTACCAATCGAGTCAGACGAGAACTACTTGGATCGGGCGGGTTCAGGATGCTCGACGGCAGACGGTGGGAAGACAACGTTGACCTCGCCGGATTTGCGAAGCACATCGACGACAACACGCCCATTGTCGCGACGGAAGGCAAGGTCCAAAGAAGCCGAACCGACCTGAAGATTCGTGACCTGCAGATCTGAAATTGATTCGGGGAGACAGGGGTCATGCAAGATGACTTCCTGATGGACGGCGCTGATGGAAATCCCGAGAGCCGACTCGAGAAGCATAAAAATGGAAGCTGCGGCCCAGGCCTGCGGGGCGCATGCAACGGGGTAGAGCGTGGGACCTTCGCCCGAGCGGCGCTCCAATCCGCAGAAGAGTTCGGGCAATCGGTGAAGATCGACGAAGATGCTGACGTCCTGCATCGCGACCCACAGGCGCGCAGCGGCATCGGTGTAGCCATAGCGCGCGAGTCCGAGTGCCATGATCGCGTTGTCATGGGGCCAGACGGAACCGTTGTGGTAAGAAACCGGGTTGTAACGGGATTCGTGTGAACCGACGGTACGAACTCCCCAGCCGGTGAAAAACTCGTCGGCTAAGAGTTGCCCAGCAATGACGCGGGCATGCTCGGGGCTGGCGATCCGGGTGTAGAGACAATGAGCCGGATTGGAAGTTCTTACGCGGCAAGGGCGCTTGCGGCCGTCCAAAGCGATGGCATACATGCCGATGTCCTCGCACCAAAAGGCCTGCTGAAAACGCTCCTTGAGGTCGCGAGCCTGGCCCTCGAGGGCATCGGCACGATCATACTTGCCCAGAGTCGCGGCTAGTCGCGCGGCGCCACGCTTAGCGGCGTAAACGTATCCCTGGACTTCACAGAGTGCAATGGGAGGCTCGGCGAGCGAGCCATCAGCATGGAACACCGAGTCGTTGGAATCTTTCCAGCCCTGCTGAACCAGGCCATTTGAGGAGTGACGCGAGTACTCCACAAAGCCGTCTCCATCTTTATCGCCGTAATGATCGATCCAACGCAGAGCGAATTCGATGCTCGGCCAAAGTGATTCAAGAAGGTTGCGGTCGGCAGTCCGGTCGAAGTAAGCGCTGGCGAGTAGTACAAAAAGCGGGGTAGCGTCGACGCTCCCGTAATAACGGCCGAATGGAACCTCGCCGAGAGCCGCCATTTCACCGCGACGAGTTTCATGAAGAATTTTTCCCGGTTCGGCGTCGGATTCGGGAATCACATCGTGTGCCTGGGTTGCCGCGAGATACTGGAGCACGCCTTTGGATAAAGCTGGATTTGCCCACAGACACTCCAAAGCGGTGATGATGCCGTCCCGCCCGAACACCGTGCTGAACCAGGGAACGCCCGCGTAGGGATAGCCTTTTTCCGGGTTACCCACCGTCATCATCTGGATGTCAGAAACCGAGCGGCCCATCCAGTCGTTGAACTGGTCGTTGTCGGACGAAATTTCGCAAGTGCGTTGGCTCGCGGTATGCATTTCGCTGGTTGCCGCGGCGAGGGCGCGCTGATATGAGGAGGTTCCTACCGAGTCGGACTGGATCAGACAGGATATGGTGAACTCGAAGGCGACTTCTTTTTTCGGATCAAGCTGGACTTCGAAGCGGCAATCGGAGGCTGTCATGCGTTGCGGCGTCGGAGAACAGCGCAAGAGGGTGCGGCGGATGACGCCGTCAAGCCCGCAATAGGAGAGCGTTGCTGAGTCATTAGTCACCCGATCGTCAAGCCGTTGGCCACGTTGCTTGCGGCGTACGCCTCGGACTTCAAAGATGTCGGCATAATCGGCGTTGAACTTCAAGCCAAGATGAATACGGATCGGCTTCACCCCATAGTTCGCGATCTTTAACAGTTCGTGACAGGAAGCCCCATACAGGAATTTGGAGCGGGTCACCAAAAGGGTGCCGCGCTCCAGGGGACTACCGTCGCTTTGCTTGGTGTCGAGGTTGGTGAGATCAGCAGTGAAGAGGCAATTGTCTTCCCGGATAGTGGAACTGAGTAAAAGCGGGCGAGAGTATCCGATGAACAGGGACAGTTCGGAGAGAAAGCGAGTCCCTTCGTAGAATACGCCTTCCTCGCCAAGGCCGGTGGATTCGACGTCACCGTAACGGTCGAAGACGCCAAACATTTTTCCGTACTTGAGAACGCGGGTGCGGTCGTCCGGTGGTGCCGACTTGGTAGCGATGTAGTACTGCTGGGTGTTTACTTCATCCAACGGATACCCCGTCACTTAGGGTGAGAGTTTCGGGCTCCTCACCCACGAGCCGCTCGTAGATGGTCAGGTAGTCGTCGGTCATACGGGTGTCGGTAAAACGCGACTCGAAGTACCGGCGGCACTCGGCGCGATCAATGTCTTTAATATCATGCACGGCGCGAGCGGCGCTTTCAACACCATCGACGACGAATCCAGAGACACCGTGCGACATGATCTCAGGGACGGAACCCTGGGGATAGGCGATGACCGGCGTACCACAGGCCATGGATTCGATCATGACCAGCCCGAAAGGCTCGGGCCAATTAATCGGGAAGAGAAGGGCGTCCGCCTTGCCGAGAAATTCGCATTTGTCGGGGTAGCCAATTTCACCGATGAATTCGATCAGGGGATGATCGAGTTTTTGCCGAATGGAACTGTCGAAGTATTCCTGGTCAGCCCGATCGACTTTGGCAGCGATCTTGAGTTTCTTGCCGGCAGTCTTGGCAATTTCGATTGCCTGGTCCAGTCCTTTTTCGGGGGAGACGCGGCCGAGGAATGCGAGGTAACCGTCACTATCGGAGTGGAACTGGTAGCGGTTGCGGGCATATCCGTGATAGACCGTGCCCCGCCAATTGATCCAAGGCAGCGGAGCACGTTGTGCATCGGAAATCGACACGACCGGCATGTCATCAAAAACCCGGTAGAGAGGCTGTAAGTCCGGAGTATCCAAACGCCCGTGCAAGGTTGTCACGTTTACAATTCCGTGGCACCGGGACAATGGAAAATGCAGGTAATCGATATGGAAATGGACGATGTCGAAGTTATCTTTTTCGCTGAAGACTTGCTCCAGCATGAGGATGTGGTGTGACAATTCGTCCTTGCAGTTGGGATCGAGTCGCAGGGACTCGGGACAGCAGGGAACTAGCCGTGCACTGGTCATCGAGTCGCCGCTGGCGAACAAGGTAACCTCATGACCACGCCGCACCAACTCTTCTGTGAGGGTCGAAACCACCCGCTCGGTTCCGCCATATAGCTTCGGGGGCACGCTCTCGTACAGTGGGGCTACCTGTGCAATTCTCATTCTATGTATCCTGGATAACGAGAGTAACTGCGCGGTTCAGGAGGGGGCCCAGCAAGCAATTCTTACCGGTTCCCGACACAAACGGCCAGGACAAGCACTTGTTGTAGCGGAATTTACCTGAGATAGGTCGCGTGGGTCAGTTCCGCTTCTCAGTTCCGTCGTCACGACAACAGCGTAGCGCAGTTAGGGTAGCTGTTTGTATCGGGAACATTCTGTATCCAATGATGCTTAGCCGCTGTGAGTAGAAATGTACTCGGGCGACTAAAGCGGATATCGTGTGCTACCAAATTCCCTTATCGCTGCCCGTGAGCTTGTAGCCGACGAAAGCTGCGGTCGCAAGCGCGGGCAACAGGCTCAGCCGCAACATGGCGCGAAAATTGCGGTTTGCGCCGATTCCCAACATCTGGTTGGTATAAAGTCCCGCTGCTTCGGGCAGGATCGGAATTCGAACGAACTTTTCACTGACGTAGGTTTTCTCACCAGTGAACTTTGCGGCGGTGATGACTTCGCGGGGAAGCGAGATATCGGGACCGCCGTAATTCTTCACGTACTCACACACGATTACAAGCAAGGTAGCGACGCCGGGCCAGATCGCACCGAGATCGGAGGTTTTCTTCAGTTCGGCGAAGTCTACCGAATCGGATTTCAGCAACTCTGCGATGTTCACGATGTCGCAGAGCCGAATATAGAAGTGGCGGTACATCCGCTGCAGGGTTGAGACCACGATGCGTTCTTCGGGAGCGGGAACCGGGAAGGAGTAGCCGGCGATGTTTCGCGCGATGCGACGCTGCTCGATCCGGCGCGCAAGAGCTATTTGCTCTCCGGTTTGACCGAGCCACTTGACGTGGCACTCGACCAACTCGGGCAAGCCTGGAATCTGGAAATTCCACTTGTTGGCGAGCCGGTCCCCCCAGCTCTGGGGTTCTAATTCGGCCCCGAACTGTGTTTTGAAAACGCGGATGACCGCGTCCCTGTCCCCGCTAGTGTAAAGATCGAGATCTCCACCGAGGTCAGGCCAATGATCGAGAGATTTGATTACGGTGACGGGACAGTTGGCCTCGTGAAGGGCGGTACAAATCCGGTTCAGGAATGCAAGGGCGTTATCAATGCGGCGGTGTTCCGCGGCGAGAGGGCCGTCCAGGCGGGCGGCCAGTTCGCGGTTGCCTTTCGCTGAAGCCGCCTGCTGGATGACGCCGATCAGACGGACGGGGACATGGTGTACGGCAGCAAGGGCCAGCATTTCTTGCAGACGTTCGTCACTAATTTGTGCAACGAACTCGAAGTTGCTGTCGAAGTAGGTGCTGTCGACGCCGGGACGGGGTTGACCTAACAAGAGCGACGACATTGCCGCGAGATAGCGACTTTCTTTCGCCCGATCCGAACCATTTTTCATCGTCTCTGTCCTCGTCTGAAAATAGAATCTATGAACCTGATACTTTCTTCCCGTCACAACGCGGAATTCCCGCCTCGATAGCCGTGCCCTCCTCATAGTCGTTCCAGGTAGCGATCATGATGAAAGGAAGTGGATGAGAAGAGTCGTAATACTGACGGTACAAACTCAGAGTGTCGGAAAAGGTCTTGCCGCAGCGCGCGTCCATGCGTCGGCTGAGACTCCAGGAAGCGCGTGAGTCGTCGAAGCCCGGCCACGCGCCGCCGACCGCGATCTGGTCGGGATGCTTGGACTTCATCTTCACGTAAAAGTTCTCGAGATACTGTTGACCCCAGTCGCTACCGTCTTTAGCCCAACCATGACTGGGATGGACCCAGGCATACTGTCCATCGAAGTCCTTGGCGTATTTCGCTGGGGGATCATCTTTGTAGATCAACCACGGCGGGCTTTCCCAGGTATTCACCTGCTGTCGAACCTGGCTCCAATCTGTGTGTCCGTTCTTGGGGAAGATAAAGATCACTGGGCGGCCTTGGTAGAGGAGGTAAGCGTCCCGTCCGGGCGCGTCCGGCCCGATGTAGGCCTTGTAGGCTTTGTCCATGGCGGCTAAAGCTTCCTCGGTTGCCTGGCCGTTGTCTTCCTGGGTTTCGTCGTACATAAGGACAACATGGAACTTTTCCTGGCTGGCGATCTGTTGGAGCAGTGCATAGCTGCGATCGAGAAACGGCCGGCGCTCGCCATACCAGTCAACCGCGAAGGCGTAAATACCCAGGTTCTTGGCTTCGCGAATCTGTTTGCGCAAGACCCCTGGATCCTGGCTGTTGTAGCCGACGTCAATGTGGTCTGGATCACCGAACCAAGGCTGGTAGTCGGCGAGCAGCTTGGGCCAACCCCCCTCATTATCGGGAACGTGCTTATCGACTGCCTGCCGCACACTGGAGTGGTTGCACCCACTCGGGATGAAGCTGACCAGCAGGATCAAGACGAGCAATGGTGTCTGGAAGCCCTTCATTTCCAAGTCTCTGGCTCCCTTACGATGAAAACGTGCAAGCAAGAGTTATCTCCTGAGCTGTCGGGAGTTCGCCTACCACTAACAGCTTAAAGTTTGATCCGGGAATGAGCCGGAACTCCGGACATTAGGTGCCGACGGTCCGATGCGCGCCTCCCCTTAGAAGTCCGAGGCGTTGTTCAGTGCTTGGATTGACCGAACGAACCACCGATCCGCACCCGGTGTCATTAGAACGAGGTAAGTCTGGGTGCCGTTTTCCTGATGGACCACTTTGTCCCCATCCAAAATACGAACTTCAACTTGCGCTTGATCGATAAGCTGCATCGCGCTGCCATCAATGGAGTAAAAGAAGGCCTTTACCTTATGGCCGTGGTCCACATACTGGGTGCGCAGTCCGGACCGGGCCTGATCCGCGATGCGATTGGCAAAATCATCTTTCGCGAATCCGGTGAAGTAGTCGTTCAGCATACCCTTTTGGTTGCGGTTGAGGGCCAGGGCCAAATCGCGCCAGGCATAGGCATAGTCGCGCGTGACGTTACGGCCAGTAAGTTCCTCGATTGAGCGAGGGGCGATGGAGTCCGCGTTCAAGCGCACATCGGGTAGCCCTTCCGCGGCGAGCACGCGGATGCGGCCGGCAACGGCACACAGGACTGCGAAGATAAGTGCGGCGCTCAGCAATAGGCGACGGTGTTTCACGATCTGCCTCCCACCGTGATTTCGTTACCCATCACGACTCCGGAAGCGACAGAAATCCGGGCTGTTCCCGAAACCGGCAACTCGGCACGGGCGATTCCTTTCTTGATAGGAGCATCCACTGTGGTTTTGCCATTGCTGTCGACGGAGGTGAAGGAGACGACAGTCCCGTCGGGAACGGCGTTTCCACTGCAATCACGGACAGGATCGGTCTCTACTAGAACGCCCTTCGCAGTGCGACTTGCCTTGATCCGCAAATGGCAGGCGTCCGAAGCAACCTGCTGGATGACGCGAGGTTCGTTCGCGGATTGGACGGTGGCGATCACCTTGACCGGCCCTTCTTTCGGCGTCGAGGGCATGCGCATCCAGGCGACTCCGTGCGCGGCTTTCACCGTGTGGTTGAGTGGAGGACCACTCCGCTGGACAACCTGGAAGTTCACCGTAGAAGGATTTAGCACCAGGTTGTAAAACTTGTCGAAAACAAATGCCGTACCGTTGATGGCATTTGGCTCAGAGACAGGGACGCGCGACGGGTGAAGCATGAAGCTCAGACGGTCCGGCGCACCGGCCACTACGTAAAACGTAGAACTGGAACAGTTGTCGGATGAGCACAGGCTGGCAACGTATTTTCCGGCAGTCTCCACCTCAGTGGCGTCGACCTTTACTTCCTGGCCGAGGTGAACCGTTTTCTTAATCGCGACGCTGGGACCGATCAAATAGAACGTCGCATCTCCACTCCCTGAAGTCGGCATCGAGAAGCCGCTGCCGGCGGTAACCTGGGCGGGAGGATGTAATTCCGCAGCGAACGCGACTCCCGCAAGAACGAGGAATGAGAGGACCCGATGGGCGACGCTCATGATGACGCTCTCTCGTTCGTGCTGTAGTGATTGACCAGCACGTGATAGCTCTGCACTTTCGGAGCGACATCTCCGGGAACATCGACCGCAAACGGTACCGCGACCTGAGGCAGCAATGCCTGATCGACGTACCCGTCGGACACCCAGATGACTTTACCGTTGGAGTCGTAGTACACGGCCACCACTTGCGAGATGTTCACGGTTTGTCCGCTCTGGTTGACCAGGCTCCCACTCAGCACATTGCGCCCAAGCTGATCTTTGTTCATTTTCTGATCAGTGACCGCAATGACGGGATCTGCGCTTGCGGGGATGAGCAGGGCCTTGATATCCATGCGCACGCTCTTCACCTGCTTGAGATGGAAGCCGGGGAAGTCGATGCGATAAGGCGTAACCTGCTTCGGAAGCAGCGTGTGAGAGATGGTGTCGAAGCTGCCCTCCTGGTCGAGGGGCGATCCGTCGGGGTTTAAAAGAGTCGCGTTAACGTTGACGTAAGCAGGTACCGTGTCTTCGTTCACGACTTCGCCAACGATCACGATGCGATCGGGACGATCGATGGCGTTCATGGATGTGATTCGCACGTTGGGATTGTCTACGTTCTGCACTCCCCAGTCGTCGGTTGGACCGCGACCGATGACGTCCCAACGCAGATAGTTCACAGGAATGACCTGCGGAGGAACCTTGGCGAAATTCGGTTTGGGCCATGCCACTTTCCAGGCATCCCCTTCGTGTTGGACGTGGAGATCACGAACATCGTCAATGGGGCCGACCGCGCTGGAGAACGTCATGCGGACGCGCATGATGGCATCGTCGCTGTTGGCACGCAGAGGCGAAATGGAGAACTTTTCCAGAGTTGAGTAAGTACGAAGGCTGCCATTGCTTCCCGCCAGGTCACGAATGAACGCCTGCTTCTCGATGTCGGTTTGATTAGCCAAGCTGGCGTAGGCACGATCCCAATTCTTTCCCTGGATGTCGTTCATCAGACCTTCAATGGCCTGCTGGGGAGTCGCGGCCGAGCGAATTTCGTGGAGCGTGATTCCGCCCGACTGCACCCACGCAATGATGACCAACACGATGGTTACGAGCAGAATGAAGAGTGGAAGCGCGCGTCTCACGGCCGCACCTCCCGCGCGAACATGGGAGCTTCAGCCCGCGCCGGTATGGTTACGAGATTGTCGCTTGCTGTCCGGCGGTCGGGAATCAGCACGACGAGAAAGATCGCAAGAATGCTGCTGCCAATGGGCAGGATGCCCCAGAGAAAGCCTTCCCAAGATGTTGGCATCGCGTCGGAAACTATCTTTCGTGCCGGCGGTACGTCTTCCTTCGACCAGACCGTGATCAGGCCGGAATCGTAGGTCTCCACGTGTCGCCAGCCGGAGAAGACGAGTAGAGGCTCGTAGTACGGGTCGTGAACAAAGATGTACTTCAAGCCGTAGTGGTTGGCGTGCTGAAGCATCTCGCGAAGTGAAGCCATGCCAGTCGTCCCGTAGAACTTGGCATTGGTGAGCTGGGCAGAGCCGTAACGAGTCATTTCGGGCAGGAGACGGGCGGAGTTGTACTCGCCGTCCACGCTGCCGGCATTCGCGTAGGTGGAGACTTTGGGCAACGCATTGCCAAAGCCGAGTGTTATGTAGCGGTATTGATCGTGACCATCGCGATTGAGGAACTCCACAACCGGGTCAACGTTCATGTCACCGGTCGGGCGATAGGGACTCCAGTTGAGCCAACCCATCGGAAAGGCCATCGTCGCAACGCACGCGACTGCCATTACGGCGGCCGCTTTAATGCGATAGCGGTCGAGAAATTCTGCCGCCACCAATCCCATGATCGGGAGCGCAAGGATCACCGCCCATAGGGTGAATCGTTCGAAAGTGAGAATCTCGAACGCCTTGGTACCAAAGATCCAGCGCGGGAAGGGCGTGGTGCCCCCGAGACCAATCAGGAACGTGACCCAGAACGCCAACAGCAGGGGCCGCAGGCGAGGAATTCCGGCACCCTTGATGACGATGAAGGGGAGCGCGATCAGCAGCGCGCCGTAGGGTACGAAGAAGTAATTGATGGCATGGCTGATGTTGAGCAGGAAGTTGGAGCGGCTGGCGTGAGGAATCGGTATCTGCTCGATCGGGTGCTTCAAGATGGCGATCCAATAGGGCAGAAGCACGATGCCCACACCGGCGGCCGCGATGACTGCGAACACGACGGCCCTGAAGAGCACAGCGACCTGGTTGCCTTCCTGCTCCCGTTTGTCACGCCATGCCAGCCAGAGAACGGGAAGGGCAAAGAGGACCGCACCGAAGATGAGCGTGACGTGGTGAGCCGAAGCCGCAGCCAACGTCAGGGCGACACCTTTCAGAAAAGAAGTGAATTCGGCCGACAGCGACCAGCGGTAAAGGTAGGGGAGGGCCAGAAGATAGAGCGGAAACGACATGGTTGTCGGCAGCTGGCCGGCTGAGTAGACGAGGAAAGCGACGCAGCCTGCGAAGACGCTGAACAAGGCGGCGTAACTTGCTGCCCGTTCATCGACCCAAAGCTTGGCAAAGCGATAGGTCGCGATGGGGATGAGCAGAACGGCGATCAGCTGGACCACCATGAAAGCCTCGACCAATCCCACGACCCGGGAGAGGAGGGCGATCCATTGATGGACCAAGGGCGGGTATGTGGTTTGGGAAAAACCCGCAAACCACTTCTCATTCCATGGATTGAACCAATGCTGGGCATAGTGCGACGCGAAAAACATGTGGAAGTTCGCGTCATAAGAGGTTCTCGCCGGCAATTCCATGATGAGCAGCGGCCCATGGATCGCCAAAGCGATCAAAATGATCATCCCCAGAGGGATTGGGCGCCTTAAGAAACTGGTTTCCGAGGTCAACGGATATCCTCCAAGCTAAACGTGCGTTTGGATTCAGCTCAGCCGGATAAGGTTGACTGCCGTCGTTATGTTCGCCGTACTCCAAGCTGTTAAAAAAAATCGGCTTTACGGCCCCTTTACACAGCGAGCTTCTACTCTGATGTCCAACCGTTCCAATGATGTACGCATCAGAGCGGGTGCAAGCCGGACCATGTAGCGACCCCGGGAACAAGGAAATTGTGGATGTTGCAGAATCGTTCACTGATCTTCGCCCTATGCGTGCTGCTGGCCAGTACAGCTGGGCTGGCGCAGACGTTTGAAGTTAATGGCGGGGCATCGCCGACCGCCAACACCGGGCAGAAGAAGGCGGCACGCCAGCCCGGGCGCCGAGGCGCTCCGGCAAACGATACCGGCATGGGATGGGGCTCGAGCATTGAAGTTGCCCGGCAGGCAAGGGCGGCACAGGATGCTCTGCGCCGCAACGACTTCACCGGGGCAATGGATTATGCCCAGCGGGCCACGAAGGCGGCGCCACAAAATCCTGATTTCTGGTTTCTGCTCGCCTACTCGGCACGATTGGCAGGGCGGTATAACGCTTCGGTAGACGCGTACAAAAAAGGATTGACGCTGCGCCCGTCCTCGATCGAAGGACTCTCGGGGCTGGCGCAGACATACGCGAAGATGGGGCGGGCCGATGAGGCCAAACAGCTCGTGCAAAAGGTTCTTGCTGCCAGTCCCCGCAGCGTCGACGACCTCCGACTGGCCGGCGAGCTGTTCCTCTATAACGATCCGAAGCAGGCACTGGTGTTTTTCCAAAAGGCGGATGCCATTAAAAGCACGGCGCGGACCGAGCTGTCGATGGCGCGGGCTTACCAGCGGATGGGAGACGCCAATCAGTCGAGGCAGATGCTGGAACGAGCGCGGGCAAAGGCGCCTAAGGATCCGGAGGTCTTGCGGGCTGTAGCCGCCGCTTACCGCGATGAAGGTCAGTACGACCAGGCGATCGCGATCCTGAAGTCAGTTCCCTTGAAGACAGGCGACGCCCTGGCAGAGTTGGCCTATACATATCAAGCGGCGGGAGATCGAAAGAACGCGGCAGACACTTACATACGAGCGGCCAATGCGGCGCCAGGACAAATCGAGATCCAGCTCAATGCGGCGCAAGCGCTGGTCAACGCCGCTGAATTCCCGCAGGCCGACAACCTGCTGAAGCGTGCCGCGTCGATTAACCCAAATCATTACCGGCTGCATGCGATCCGCGGCCAGATGGACAGCCTGAACAATCACGACGAGGATGCCATCAAGGAATACCAGCTCGCGATCAGCCATCTTCCCGAAGGCGTGCCGGAAGGACCGTTGTACCCGATCTCGCTGCACCTTTCTTTGTACCAGCTGTACCGCGACATGGGTGACACGCCCAATGCCTCGCGCGAAGCCAACACTGCGCGCTCGATGATTCAACCGCTTAACATGCAGGATGCATCACGGCCAGAGTTCCTGCGATTGCGCGCCGCAATTGCCATGGCGTTTAACGATAGTGCATCGGCCGAGCGAGATCTGAAGGAAGCTTTGACGCTGCAGCCGAAAAGCGCAAACCTCATTCTGAACTACGCCAATTTGCTGTGGAAGACGGAACGGCGCGACGAAGCTGTGAAGATGTATAAGCACGCGCTGGAGGTCGAGCCGGCGAATGCCTCGGCGTTAGCCGCACTGGGTTATTTGTCCAGAGAGTTGAACGATCCGGCCGCCGCGGAAGCGTACTTCACCAAACTTGCGCAACTGCATCCCGACGACTACGTTCCATTCCTCGCGTTGGGGGATATGTATACGGCGCGGCGGGAGTTCAAGAGAGCCCAAGAGAGTTACGAGAAGGCACATCAGCTAAATCCGACGAATGCTCTGGTGTTTGCGGGTGGGATCAACTCGGCCATCGAGGGACACACGCTTCAGGTTGCGAAGAATTGGCTGGATCGAGCGAATCCTGGGATCCTGAACAATCCCCAGGTCATGCGTGAACACGAGCGGTATCTGACGATGACGGGTAAATACCAGGAGTCGGCACGGCTGGGTTATCAGGTCATCCAGAAGCTGCCGCGGGATCCGGAAGCGCCCGTGTATCTCGCCTATGATCTGTTGTTCCTCAACAAGTACGACGAGGCGATGGACATAGTTCGGAGGTTCGAACCGGTGCTGCCCAAGGACAAAGATCTGCCTCTGGTGGCAGGCTATGTGCACACGCATTTCGGGCAGTTCCAGGAGGCATTGCAGGATTTCACCAGGGCGCTGGAACGCGATCCAACGATGTCCACGGGATACATGAACCGCGGGTACGTGGAGAACGATCTGCGACTGGCAAGCCGGGCGGAAAAAGACTTCCTCCAGGCGATCAAGCTCCGTCCCGATTATGGCGAAGCCCACCTCGGCCTCGCCTACTCCTACCTGCAACTGCGGAGCGCTAAAGCCGCCTTGAGAGAAGCGGCCACAGCTGAAAAGTTGTTGGGCGAGTCACGTCCGCTGCACCTGGCGCGAGCCGAAGCGTATCGGCAACAGGTTCTCCTGAGCAAGGCAGAGAACGAATATCGCGCTGCTCTGAAATTCCAGCCGGATGATGTGCCGACGTACCTGGCGCTTTCTGATGCTCAGTACCGGCAACGGCACTATGGCGATTCGATCGGGACGCTGAACACGGCGCTGAAGTACTCACAGAATGATCCGGTCATTTATGCCGACCTGGCACGCGCCAATGCGCGTCTGAATCGGAATCAAGAAGCGATGCGCAACATTCAACTGGCCGAGCAACGCGGCGGAAACAACGCGAAGATCCTGCTCGCTACGGCGGATGCATTCCTGATCATGAACAACCGGGATGCCGCCATGGACCGTTATGCAAGGGCGTTGGACCTTTCGGACGCCGACCGGTTGCAGACCCGCATTGCGCTGGCTCGTCTTTTCGTGGAGCAAGGGAACCGGCCCGAGGCGAGACAGCAGATTGCCATGGGATTTGCAGAGGCTCGAGTTTCGGATGCGAGTGTGATTACCGCGGAAGATTACCTGGATGCGGCTGATGTGCTGATGTCGACACAGGATTTCAAGACGGCCCAGCAATTTTACGGCAGGGCGCAGGCAGCCGGCGCCGATGAGCTGGCGGTTGCGGTAGGGATGGCCAACGCGCACCTGGCGTTGGGAGAAACGAAGGATGCCGAGACGCTGCTCACCAGTGTGCACGACGACGAAGCTAAGGCGCAAAGCTTCGATTACCAAGTGTCGATGGCCAACATGTATCGGCAGAAGCAGGACACGTTCCACGCTCTTACTGGTTACGCCCGGGCGAACTCGCTTTCTGCCGACGAGCCCAGTGCGCAAAGAGCAGAGCTGCAATTGGCCGCCGATGAAGGCCGACAGATTACCCCCGATCTGAGCATGGCTTCGCAGGTTTCGGTGGACCCGATCTTCGAAGACGAAAACATCTACCAGATGGACGCACGCCTGCGGTTGCCGCCCGGAGCGCCGTCTAGCTTTCTGAATTCTTCGGCGTTCCTGCCACCGCCACGGCGTTCGATTCAGACGTTTGCGGACGCGCGTTACCGGCTGCACATCGGGAATTTGCCGACGATCAGCGGTTTCGTTGGGGAGCGCAACGCACGCGGTACTTTATCGTTCCCCAGCCAATTACTGATTCAGTCGCGCAACACCTACGACACGATCTTCAACGGCGCGATCAGCCCGGTCGTGCGGCTGGGCAACGTAAATTTCACGTTTACTCCAGGCCTGCAATACACGGTACGGCGGGACACGATGGCGCCGGTCAACATGAATCAGAATCTGTTCCGCCAGTTCCTGTACATGTCGACCAGTCCCATTTTCAATTGGATTTCAATGTCAGGAGACGTAATTCGGGAAGCGGGTCCGTTTACCCAGCAAAACCTGCACTCGCGGGACTTTTCGGGGTCGCTGAATTTCCGTGTTGGGCGTCCGTGGGGCAAAACGGCGTTTCTCACCGGGTACGGCGCGCGCGACCTGTTGTTCCGTCCGGCGGTCCATGAGTACTACGGAACCGATGCCTACGTGGGACTGGAGCGGAAGTTCGGTGACAAGGTAATTGCGTCGGCGGTTGCGGACTACCTCCGGGCATGGAGGGTAGAGGGCAACAACTGGGCTATCGCTCAAACCCTACGCCCGGCTTTTTCGGTGGACATCCGTGCTAATGAGCGCTGGACGATCAGCACCTCGGGATACTGGTCGCAAGGCAAGGGCTTCCACGCGTACGATAATTTCAGCAACGGCGTCCTCATCTCGTACATGAAGCCGTTACGCGGGGCTTTGAACGACGGAACCGGCAATGTAGATGTTTCCTATCCTCTGCGCTTGTCCTTCGGCATACAGCAGCAGACCTTCTATGACTTTCCCGGACACAGCGTGAAGCAGATCGTGCCCATTTTGAGGTTGACCCTGTTCTGATTTCCTACATCCAACGTCCGGAAGACAGCGGCGGCACGTCTGGTGTCCCTCCGTGTAAACCTCCGCAAAGGTGCTTCCATTGCGAGGAGTTGAACACAGGGCTGAAGCCATGCGGTTAGATTCGGGCGAAATCATCCATCCTGCGATAGCAAGCCAGGACACGGCTGCTGTAACTGCTGCGTCCTCCACCAGTGCTCTGCGCGCACGCCTGCTGAGCGGCAGCATGATCATGCTGGTGAGTTCCGGGGTCGTGGGCGCGACCAATTTTATTTACAACATCGCGGTCGCACGTTTGCTGGGCGCTGAAGGATTCGGGCAGGCCAGCGCCGTCTATACGCTGCTGATGCTGTTGTCCTGTGTCACGCTGGCATTTCAGCTGGTGTGCTCGAAACTTGTCGCCAAGAGTCCGACGGTGGCGGCGAAAGCGGCTATCTATCGCAGTCTGCACCGCAGATCGTGGCAGGCGTCCACTCTCATCGGCGTGGGACTTGTCTGGGCGAGTCCGCTGATCTCTCGATACCTTAATTTCCCGGGCCGCGATTATGTGCTGATCCTAGGGATTACCAGCACCTTCTATATACCCTTGGGCGTGCGCCGCGGGTTGATGCAGGGCGCCTACGATTTCCGGCATTTAGCGCAAAACTTCGTGATCGAGGTAGTGGTGAAGTTGGGGGGGGCCCTGGTTCTGCTGCATTACGGCTATGGCGTAATGGGAGTCATCGCGGCCATGGCTGCCTCGGTGGTCGCGGCTTACCTCGCGGGACGGCCCACGGCAGCGTTCAACATCGCTTCGACCGATCAGGTGGCGAATTCATTCAATGAAGGCATGCAGGCCATCGTGTTCTTCATTGGACAAGTCATCATCAACAACATCGACATTCTGCTCGTGAAGCACTTTTTCCCGGCGGCGCTGGCGGGGTTGTATGCGGCGGTCGCGTTAGTGGGACGGGTAGTCTACATGCTGTCCTGGTCGATCGTGAGCACGATGTTTCCGGTTTCGGCGGGCAGTTCGCATGAGCGCAGCGGGCGTACCGTGATGGGGACGGCATTTTTGTTGGTTGTCCTGATATCGCTGGTTTTTACCGCGGCCGTGTGGCTCGCGCCGAATTCGTTGTGGATGCTGGTTCTTGGAAAGAGCTTTATGGCTAACAGCCAAGGCTCGTTCTCGGCGCTGCTGGTGCTCTACGCCGCACTTACAGGGATCTATTCGTTCAGCGTCGTCATGATGACCTACGAGATGTCGCGGCGGATTGCGAACACCAGCTGGCTGCAGCTGGCGTTCGGAGGCGCCATTGCGCTGGGAATCTACATGTTCCATAACACCTTGCATGACGTGATCACAGTGCAGCTGGTGTTAATGATTGTTCTGCTGGTCGCGGTGTCGGTACCTTTCCTGCGCACCCAGGCGCGCAGCGATTTGCCGGTTGCGGCTATGACGTCGATGGTGCGGCTGCGCCGCGCGCCTGAGGACGAGGTCGTGGCCGAGTTCCTGAAAGCGGAGTTTTATCAGCCGGAGTTCGATCCTTACCGAGGGCGCTTCACCAACCTGGTGTATCACCCCAATCTGGAGAATGAGCGGGAAAACACGATTCGGCGCGCGCTGCTGTTCCGGCGTCGAGGGCGCATGTGGCGTGAACTGCCAAAGGACACGGAGTGGTGGCAGGTCCAGTTGGGACCGGGGGACGTGGCGCGTATACGGGCTTTCCCCCGCAAGCAGTGGAGGGCCGTGGCTGACGGCAGTTTCTATTTGAACGACCTGGTCGATAATATCCGCAAAGAGGTTGAGTCCAAGAACCCCGGCCGCTTTGGCTCAAAAATGCGCGCTGTGATCGCCGATGTCCGCGAGCAGCTTGTTCCAGAGTCGATTCTGCTGATCGGGGTCGATGAGGACAGTCCACTCACGATTATCGAGGGGAACCACCGGATGGCTGCGGCAATCCTTGAATCGCCGGAAACGGTGCACGAACGGTTTCGATTCTATTGCGGCTTTTCGCCCCGCATGACGCAGTGCTGCTGGTACCAAACCGATCTGGCGACCCTGTCACGGTACGCGACCAATATCGTGAGATACATGTTTCACGATCGCGATTACTTCATCCAGCGCACCCTGCGTGGGCAGGTGTCAGACATAGCCGACTCATAGAGGCAACACCTCCGCCAAGTGAACGCAGAGCCGATGTCGACGACCCTCGGTTGAGCCTATTGTGCTTGCGGGCCTTCTTTTGCAGTGCGGGGCACCACTTCCAAGCTTTGTGCCTGGTAATTCTGGCCGTCGAACACGGCTTTCACCGTCGCGTCCGACCCAACCTTCAGCTCGCGGAGAGTGGCTGCGGGGATCGAGTTGATCAGAATGTCGTAGTTCTGATTGTCCGTCCGATTGTCGATGGCAATTCGGCGGGCGCGCAGATCGACGAAAGTAACGGTGCCGGCGAAAGTAAAGCTGGCGCCTGGGCTGGCGAGAACGCGAACATCTTGCGCCACGTCGCGATTATCCCCTCCTGGCTGGAAATGGATGACCACCAACGAGCCGGGTTGCAAATCGGTGATCGACCCAGGCTTGCCGTTCATCTGAATGGTGGTTTGGGGGGTGATGCGAAGTTTGACCGGTTGCGGCGCAACTTCTTCGCGCAAAGTCAGTATCTGGTGTTTCGCGTCGTAGGCGACGATCTGGCCGTGGGCGTCGCCTTGTCCGGCCTGGGTGACGACACGAATGCTCCTGGCGAACACCTGCTCACCGTTGAGAATTGTGTCGACATATACGCGGCTGCCGGGTTTCAGGTCATGAACGGTGCCCGGCTGATTGTCGCGGAAGATCTTCGTGCGCATATCGAAGGCTATGTTCATCGAGCCGCCGCCAAACGGCCGGACTGCCATTCGATCGCGAATACGGTCGAGCTTGGCCACCGTGCCACCAACCAACGAGGCTGAGTGATTAGGCAAGGGCGGCAAGTCGAGCAAGGGATCGGCTCCGGTCCTCTCCCGCTCGGCTTCCGACGCAGGACGATTGTTTTGCGAGGGACCAGACACTTTGGCGGGCGCATTTTGCACAGGAGCAGCCGCGGGTTGTGCAGGGGTACTCGAGACTGGCGGCTGGGCCGACTGCGCCAGGGCGATTCCACTGAGGGTAAGGACAGCTAATAAGCGCGAAAAAGGCATCATTCGACTCCGCGGGATTGGATGACAATTGCGAGTAGCAGGTCGCCTGAACTTGTGGATTTTCATCAGCTTAGTAGGTGGTCTGGCAAACGCGCAGCACAGGATGGCATCCAAGAATTGCTTCACCGAACGTTGCGGGGGTTCCGCCACTGGGCCCAAATCGAGATATGAAAACTGGCTTTCCATCGATCGTTCTCGCGGCGGCAGCGGCAGCCTTGCTGTTTACATCGTCCTTTGCAGCCGACCTGCGCATTACTCTGCCCAAGCACAGTAAGTTGACTCCGGTACAGCAACTTAATCGTGACGGCGTCAAGGAAGTCCAAAAGCACCACATCGACAAGGCGAAGCGGCTGTTCTACAAGGCTTACCTGCTCGATCCCGACGATCCATTCACGCTGAACAATCTGGGATACATCTCAGAACTCGAAGGGGACGCGAATCGGGCGCTCAAGTATTACGAGTTGTCTTCCAAGAGCACGTCGCAGGCGAAGATCGATGTTGCGAGCCGGCCTGACCTGAAAGGGAAGCCGATCCAGAACGCCTTTGCCTTGTTGCAGGTGCCTGACCTTGAAGCCAACAAAGCGAATGTGCAAGCGATAAGTCTCGTGGGCCAGGGCCGATACGGAGAGGCCGAGACCCTGCTGAGGAAAGCGGTCAATCTAAGTCCGAACAATCCCTTCACGCTAAACAATTTGGGATATGTCATGGAGGCAGAGGGAGACCTGCAATCGGCGCTGCGGTACTACAGCTTGGCGGCGAGTATGCATTCGGACGAGAAGGTCCTGGTAGCCCCAAACGTGAAATGGCGTGGAAAAGGGATCAGTGACGTCGCGTCCCAGAACGCGCGCGCCGTGAACCAGACGATCTCGCGGGGTGAGGACCTGAACGCCCAAGTGGCGCGGCTGAATGTGCGCGGCGTGGCCGCCCTGAATCACAATGATCCCAAGGCGGCAAAAGAGTTTTTCGAGCAGGCCTACAAGCTCGACCCAAAGAATGCATTCAGCCTGAACAACATGGGGTACGTCACCGAATTGGAAGGCGATCGCGAAACAGCCGCAACTTACTACGACGATGCACGCAAGGCGGCGGACGCGAATGCGAAGGTCACTTACGCGACCCGCCGGGAAGCCGAAGGGCAGAGAATCGGAGAATTGGGCGATCAGAACCAGGCGGACGTAAATTCTGTGATCGAAACGCGGCGAGTCCAGCTGCAGAGAGAAGGCGGCCCCATCCAGTTGAAGCGTCGCGACAACAGTATTGTGATCGAACCCGAGCATCCGGTCGCGCCGCTGCCGGAAGCGGCCGCGCCTCCGGCTATGCCGGCGCCAACCATGCCCGATCGCACCGAGCAGACGCCTACTGTCCAACCGGGGAATGTTCCGAACGAACCTGCCGGGCAAGCACCGGGCGGCATCATGGAACCATTGCCCGAATCGCAACAACCGCCCGCTGCTCGCAGCCCGCAAGGGAACCAATCATCCACTTCGCCGCACCCGCAGAACCAGGCGCCGCAAGGCGATCAGGGCAATGGAGGGCTTCTGATGCCATTGCCCGAATCGCAGCAACCGCCTTCGGTTCGGAATCCGCAGCAGGACCAGTCGACACCATCTACACAGCAGCCCCAAGCGCAGCCGCAAACGCAGCCTCAATCACAGGCGTCTCCGCAGAACGACCAGAACAATGGCGGCCTTCTCATGCCGTTGCCGGAATCGCAGCAACCGCCCGCGGCCAAAACTCCGCAACCGAACCAGCAAGGACAAACGTCGCCTCAGTAAAGCGTTGTGGGAAGCAGCGGACTGCGGAGCAGGATTGTCGGCCGCCGTTGAAGCTATGCCACTACCAAACTAGAATCTTGAGAAGTTGGTGGAGTTTGGCTATGAGACTGGATCGAATCGTCATTGTTGCGGTCGTGTTTCTCGCGATCGGATTGGGATTAATTTTCGGATACTGCCATGGGACGGCCGGGCTGAAAGCGGGATATCCCACCTCAGCAGCGGCCTTGGAACTGTCGATTACGACGACAGGGCTGCCGGCACTCATCGGGACAGCTGCGGTCGTAATGGGCGTTCTGACACTTCTATGGGCATTGGTCGAAGCGATTCTGCTGCAGCTTCGGCCCATTGTTCCGAGCCGAGCGCAACAGTCGCTTGGGTAACCAGCTCTTTCACTCGCAGTCGAGCGGCTTATTAGACCCGCAAATCGCGTCGCACAAGCGCCGCGTCGATAAAGAAGCCGATGCCAAGCGTCAGGGGAATGAGCCCAAACGCGGCAGCGATCATCGCGTCCGGCTCCGCGCGCGCGATAAGAGCAAAGGTTGCCGTGTAACCCAGGCCCGCAGCAACCAATAAGGTTCCTGCGCGGCGTGAACGAGCTGCGTGGGGGAGCTCCGGCTCCATGGGGACGCTAACACCACGCGCGATGGCCGCCAGGCGCTCCTCGCTCCGAAGCTTGCGAACTCGATAGTAGGTGTACATAGCAGCCATCGGGATACCGAAGATCATGATGACGGCTGCCAAGCCGGTTAAATCTCCATTCATGTTTTTTCTCCTAGGGCGCACTGCGAAGCTGCGCAGGGGACGGTGCCCACGACAAGATACGTAGGCCGGGGTCGCTGGGTTCCAGGGTTCGAGGCGGGAAAATATCGCTTGACAATCCACCTATATTTCTGCAAATATCGAAATATGCAAAACGACAGTGATCAAATCACCCGATTTGCGGACATGTTCGCAGCCATGGGAACCGAGGCCCGGCTACGGATTATGCAGGTGCTCCTGTCGGCGTACCCGCACGGAGTCGTGGTCAATGAGATCCAGTCAGAGCTGAACATTCCAAATTCCACGTTGTCGCACCATCTGGAAAAACTCAAAAACGAAGAGCTGGTGACAGTACACAGGGAGGGCACTTTCCTGCGCTACAGCGCCAACACCGAAGTGTTGCAGCAGTTGCTCGGGTTTCTCTATGCGGAATGCTGCACGCGAAATAAGGCCGTCAAACCGCAGGCCATTATTCAGGTCTGCAAGTAGGAGGCAATCATGGATTCCACGAACATCAAGCAAGTGGTGAAGGAACGGTACGGTCGTGCAGCGCTCCGGGTGCAGTCTGGGAGCAATAGCTGCTGTGCGACATCGATAGGCGGATGTTGTGATCCGATCAGTTCCAACCTCTATAGCAAAACGCAGACGACGCAGCTTCCCGAAGAAGCCGTACTGGCGTCGCTCGGATGTGGTAACCCCACCGCGCTGGCAACGCTCCGGCCAGGAGAAACGGTACTGGATCTTGGCTCGGGAGGCGGCATCGACGTGTTGCTCTCGGCAGAACGCGTGGGACCGACCGGGAAGGTATATGGTCTCGACATGACAGACGAGATGCTTGCGCTGGCGAATGAGAACAAGCGGAAGGCGGGGGCGTCGAATGTCGAATTTCTTAAGGGGGAAATCGAAAGCATTCCTCTGCCCGACAATTCCGTGGATGTGATCATCTCGAATTGCGTGATCAACCTGTCCGCCGACAAAGACCGCGTGTTGCGGGAGGCGTTCCGGGTGTTGAAGCCAGGCGGGCGCTTTGCGGTATCCGATGTGGTGACGCGCGGCACAGTTCGCAAAGAGTTGCGGGATAGCGTACTGCTGTGGGTAGGGTGCGTTGCCGGCGCCCTTGAGGAAAAGGAATATGTCGAGAAGCTGACCTCGGCTGGATTCGAGGAGATTTCCATCGAGCCAACCAGAATCTACAGCGCGAAGGACGCGATCGAATTTGTCGCAAACGACGGAGTAGACCTCACAGCCATCGAAGCCGAAGTGGATGGCAGGTTCATGAGCGCGTTCGTGAGAGCCAGTAAAGCCAGAGGTACGGATTGACACCCGAGCGGCCCGGGGCACGCGATCGGCGATAGTTAAGAAGATGGAGTGGTGTTAAGAGGCAATGGTGCCTTGTTGGGCAGCACCGGCACCCATCCGTTGTCGAAGGGGAAGTCTGGCCGTGATGGTGGTGCCGTTGCCCGGGGTGGAATGAATTTCAAAATTACCACCCAATTGCCTTACCCGCTCGCGCATGCCCTGGAGCCCTACGCCAGGCCTGAGCTTGTTGTTTTGCGGCATTCCCCGACCTTTATCGGCGATTTCGATTTCGAGATGCTCCGCGGAGCGGGAGATTCGAATGGTCGCTGTGGGGCTCTCTGAATGACGATGGATGTTGGTTAACGATTCCTGGATGACGCGGAAAGTGGCGGTTTCCATCTCGCGCGACAGGCGCCCCAGGTCAGGCGCGATAAAGAAGTCGACATCAATTTTGCTGCGCTGGGCAAATCCTTCTACGAACCATTGCAGTGCGAATTCCAGGCCGGCTTCGTCGAGCATTGGCGGGTGAAGCAGGTGAGAGATGGTGCGCAGTTCTTGCGACAGTTGCTCAACCAACTGAATGCTCTCGTCGATCGCCTTCTCAGCCTGGGGGCCAAGCTTGCCGGCCTCGGCCTGAATCGGAAACAGGTTCATATTGAGTGCGGCGAGCAGTTGTCCGGCGCTGTCATGAAGCTCGCGGGCTATGCGGCGACGCTCTTCGTCCTGGGCCTGCATGAGGCGACCGGAGAGGCCGCGCAAGGCTTCCTGGGCTGCCTCCAGTTCCGCCGTACGTTCCCGGACGCGCTGTTCGAGCTTCTCGTGAGCTTCGCGCAGGGCAGTCTCGTTCTGCCTGCGCTGAGTGATATCACGGGCAATCTTCGACGCTCCGATCACGCGACCGTGCGAGTCCCTGACCGGTGATACTGTTAATGACACGTAAATTCTGCGTCCGGATTTTGCCACACGCACAGTCTCGAAGTGATCGATTCTTTGTCCCGCGCGAAGACGGCGCAGGATTTCGTCCTCTTCGGAGTGATGTTCGGGAGGAATGATCAAGGTGATGTGCTGCCCGATAGCCTCTTCCGCGGTGTATTCGAAAATCCGCTCAGCTCCGATGTTCCAGCTGGTGATCATGCCATTCAGGTCTTTGGCCACGATGGCATCGTCGGAGGATTCGACGATTGCGGCGAGGCGGGCGCCCGCAATCTCGGCTTCTTTTCGATCGGTGACGTCCATCAGAATTCCGTACATTTGGCTGTGCCCGGGTTGTCGACGTCCCTTGCAGAAAAACCAGCGCAATCCACGCTGCGGGTGAATGTAGCGGTATTCAAATTCCATGCTGCAACGTTGATAGCCACTCATCATTTGCGACTTTACGCTGGCTATATCGTCGGGGTGAACGCGGGATTCCCAAGCATCCGGGTGATGCGGGTCGGTAGCGCTGGTGCCAAACAGATCGTGCAGCTCTTCGGACAGAGTCCTCGTATTGTGTTCCGCATCCCACTCCCAAGTTCCGATGTGAGCCGCGGCGTGCGCCAAACGCCACATGTCGGGCTGTTGCGATGCCGGACCAATTGGGCGCGCTTGCGAATCGCTCAAGGTGTCGGATCCGAAAGATACCGAATCATTCTCCTGGGCGGGCAGTTTCGTGGTTGTCTTGGATTGTTGTGGGAAGAGCGATTCGATGGTTCTTACAAGTTCCTGAGTGACCTGTGATTTGGTGACGTACTCTCGCGCGCCAGCGTGCAAGGCTGCGCCCACCATGTGCTTAGAATCGTCCTGACTGAGGACCACAATGGCGGTCTCAGGGGAGTGCTCGTGGATATGGCGAGCGGCATCGAGCCCATTTCTTCGGGGCATGCTGATGTCGAGCAGGACAAGATCGGGATGGAGTTGGCTGGTTAACTCAATGGCCTGATCGCCATCGGCCGCTTCGCCGCACACCGCCCACTCGGGGCGCGATTCGACCAACGAACGGACTCCGCGACGAAACAGCTCGTGGTCGTCGGCAATAACGATACGCAGTTTGTCCACTAGAACCTGGATTTACTCCAACGCCGCTGGTGGTCAGCAGCGGTACCTTTGTACTCGTGAGCAGCGCTCAAAACACAACAACTCAGAATAGGTCCAGTAACTTCCCGCTCCCATACAGTCTTTTCTGTACAGGGGCCGATTCCACCTGAGCCGGCTGCGCGCCACGTCGGGAAGTTCTTTGGATTCAGTGAACAACGGGGGTTCTTAAACCTTCATCTTACCAGTTCACAAAAGCCGGAAAACGTAGGGAGACAGGCATGAGGTCGTACAGTGGGAGCCGTAAGCGGGTTCTTGGGACGGTCATTGGAACCGTGCTGCTGACAGTATTGAGCGGGTGCCAGGGGCTGGTAAAAGGGCCACCCGCGCCTCCCCAGACCTTTCAGACGGCGATCAATCACATTGTGGTGTTCGCGCAAGAGAACCGTTCGTTCGATTCTTATTTTGGCGCGATGCGGCAATACTGGCGTCAGAATAACTTTCCAGACCAGGCCTTCGATGGCCTGCCGCAATTCAATAATCCTGCCGGAGCAGCTCCGATCAATCCCGGCTGTGACCCTGCGTTTCCGTTCACTCCACTCACGCCCAACGATTGCATGCTCGACGCTGCGAGTCCGCAAGTAAGTTCGTTTCATCTTTTGTCCATGTGCGTGGAAAACCCGAGTCCGTCATGGAATGAAAGCCACAAGGATTGGAATGTCACGAACCCAATCGCGCCGAATGCCACGCTGGATGGATTCGTGTGGACGGCCGCGCATGACTCGCGCAACATCGTGCCTCCGTTTACCGACACGGGCGGTGTTCGCGTTATGGGTTACTACGACGGCACAGACTTGAATTACTACTATTTCATGGCGTCGAACTTCGCGATCTCCGACCGGTGGTTCTCTCCCACGATGTCGCGCACCGATCCAAATCGTTTTTACATGCTGGCAGCGACATCCCAAGGGCATGCGTACCCTTTGAAGTCCACCAGCGCACTTCTGACGGCGAAGACAATTTTTGAAGAACTGCAAGGTGCCGGCGTGACCTGGAAGATCTACGTCCATCCTGACAAAACAGGCGCGACCGATCCGAAGTCGCTCTTCCAGTACACATACATGAAGAACTTCACGTACGGGCAAACAATCCTCTCGCAATTTCCCCAGAATATTGTCTCGACCGACCAGTTTCTGGCAGACGCGAAGGCAGGGACGTTGCCCCAAGTGGCATTGATCGAACCGGCGACCGTAGCCGGCCTTGACGAACACCCGGCGGATTCCGATCCGCTCCCCGGACAGCAACCGTGCTGCAGCGTGCAGGCCGGCGCGGCGTACGCACAAAGTCTGATCAATGCCGTGATGACCGGCCCGAACTGGAAAGACTCGGCAGTTGTCTTCACGTTCGACGAGTTCGGAGGTTTCTACGATCATGTGGCGCCACAGCCGGCTGTGAGTCCGGATGGAATGAAGCCGTCGGACTTGCTTGCGGGAGACATCTGCACACAGGTGACGGGGCCGAATTGTGATTTCGTGTACACCGGTTACCGTGTTCCATTGATTGTGATATCGCCGTATGCGAAGAAGAATTTCGTTTCACACGCAGTCGCAGATCACACCGCCATCCTCAAGTTCATTGAGACCCGGTTCAACCTGCCCGCGCTAACCGCGAGAGACGCTGCTCAACTCGATATGTCGACAGAGTTTTTCGACTTCAACAATGCGCAATGGCTCACTCCCCCCTCGCCGTCGACACAGACCCTGGGCGGCCCCTGCTACCTGGATCACCTGCCGTAAAAAGCGCTCCTAGCAGCCGAAATCCAGTACGAGCGAAGAATGAAGACAATCGGTTTAGCGGCTCAGAGACTTCCCGCCAAAGCTGTGGAAAGCAGAGTTACTTTTCCCCGCAACTTCTTATAAGAACAGCTACTTACCTGATCGCGAGTTTTTCCACAGGAGGGTAGGTGGTTCCGCCGATGGTGAGCGGCCGGCGCGAGTCCTAAGATGGCGGCACCGTAAGACCGCATTCCTGGTTGGATCGGTTCCGCGAGCGCGGGGCGCCTGGAGAAGTATGTCCGGGGCCGTAGCTGGGAACCGAGGGAAAGGCGGATAAACCCTATGTGAGGTAGTGATGAAAATTAGTCGGTTTATGCTACTCACCGTGGCAGCGTTTTGTTTCGGGCTACAGGGTCTCGGGCACGCGCAAGCAACAACCAGCTGTCCGGCCGGCACGTATGACATGCTGGACTGGATGACGCTGGACAACAATCTTCGTCCCGGCCTGCACATGGCTGGCAATGCCAATCCCCTATACACGGAGATGATGTCGGGGAAGTTTTACTGGACGAAGGGCGGCAAAGGTTATCCATGGGATATTCAGCTCGTGGACAAGAACTTCATTTATCTATGGATAACCGAGTACGCGTGGAACTCGCCGAACACATATAAGAAATTCACATACAACACCAACATGCCTTTTGCGCCTCGTTGCGCCAAGGTAGGGTCGCCGGGATCGACTATAAAGATTCCGGACACGACTTACGACCTGTATACGGACTGTAAACATTTCACTCGTCACACATTGAAAAAGGCGATTAATGAAGTGTGGGGACCGTATCAGGTGTCGCTCGGGGGCATGCTCCCCAACAACCTGCAAACTCTGGTGGTGAGCTATCGTTACAACTGCGATTCCACTTACCAGAACTGTAGCGACAAGGAAGACTTCTGGGTGGCAAAGCAGTACGGTCTAGTTCAGTGGATCCACTATTCGCTCAAGAATGGCGCCTATAAGTTTCAGCAGAAAACGGTGTACAACACGCTGAAATCAGGGGGCACGACTCCTTACTTTCAGTGCTTCTAACAGCGCTGAGAAGAACCCGATGGGAGACTCCGGCGGAGTCTCCTTTTTTGTTTGGGCTGATTTGGTTTCGGGGAAGTGGGTTGAACGCTATCAGGCCGCGTCGCCGCTGCCTTTACTTGAGGTTCGATGTCCTACCTGATCGATGTTCACTATTCGGTCTGCAGGGAGCGTGTCGTCAACCAGTTCCATGTGGTCAGAGTTTGCGTCGACAGGTTGACTGGCATGGCCATCCCCATTGCCATTTGCGAGCGCGGCCAAACTTGAGGGGTCGACGTAAGCAGCGAATTCTGCGTCATGCCAGGTGAGAAACTTTTGTCCTACGCGGCGGCTCAGCGCGGGCCTTAACGGCATCCAGCGGGGTATGCGGCGGAATCGCGATGCAGCCCGCAAGACCTTAACGCGATGATGCAGATCGAAGCTGCGCACGTACTGGCGAATGATTTCGGGCATACTCATGCGAAGCGCCGCCGAGAAATTCTGCTCTGCCATTGTTTTCAAACGATCCGGGGACTGAAGCAAGTCCTCGAGGCGCTGGGCCAGGCTGTCGATGCTACCCGATTCGAAGAACTCCATCGCGATGCCTTCTTCTCTCGCGACCTCCTGAAAATCTGCGATGTTAGAGGCGACGATCGGGACACCGTACTCGCAGGCCAGGTGGGCGACTCCGCTGGAGCCGGCCGACGAGGTATATGGCATCACCGTAATGCTGGTCTGCTGAAACAGCTCGGGGATGGCTTCTTCTGCAACGTAACCGGTGAACTGAATGCGCGAATCTCCCTTGCAATACGAGGCCACCGATTCCACGTACCCAGGAGTTTTGGGATGGTTTCCGCCGGCAATAACCAATTTCACATTCGGCAGCTTCTGTCCTAGTTTCTCGAACGCGGCGACTAGCAGTTCCAGGCGTTTGTAGGTTCCCCATTTGCCAAATGCGAGGATTTGATGCACAGGGTTCCCCCGCTTCGCGAGTTGCGGATACTCGGGGCGTCCGGAAAGAATTCCGTGCGCGCGGACGTAAACAGAGCCGCGGCGATAGCGCTCGCGGAGTATTCGGCGGTACGCGGGGAGGAGAACGGACAGCGAGTTCGCCGACAGCAACATGTGGGTGGCTATCGCTCCCGCAACTTTGTAGAGCACCTGAGACTTAACGCCGGCATCGTTGAGGTCGACTGTCTCGACCAGTTGATGCAGTGTGACATGGGTGTAGCAACCGCTCATACGACTGAGCGCAGGAATGGCGAGGCCAATGAAAGCAGGGATCGGGCTGCCGCCAAAGCTTGCAAAGCCGATGTTGAACCAGACAATCTCCGGTTTGTGGCGGCGGATCGCGCGCAGAAGACGTACGGGGTTGGATAGTTTGTCAAATGCCCAGCAGCGCTCGACCTTGAAGCCGGGGAGTTCGGGTTGCGGATTCTCAAGATCGTCGCCCAAGATGGTCAGGTTAAGGCCGGGCTCGCGAGCGAGTTCACGCGCTATATGAAACCCGTACTCATTGAGGGCGTGACGACTCGGCGGGAACGCGGTTACCAAACAGATCTTCATTGTTGACCCGGCCTGAAGAGAAGGTCCCGAGAGAGCTTTCCAAGCAATGAGAAATAATGAAATGCGACTTTCATATCGGCCTTACTCTTACCGGCGTGCCGCAGCCCAAATTGAATCGGGACTTCAGCGGCGGTACGGATGCGGCCGCGAACCAGAATTTCCAGCAGAATCTTGAAGCCTTGAGGCTGCAGGTCAATTCCTTCGATTGCTTCGCGACGCACGACGAAAAAGCCTGCCATCGGGTCGGTCACCCGAACCCCTTTTTTGCGCTGGAACGGGAGCGTCACAAGAGTGCTGACGCGGGAAATTGCCTGGCGAATAGGATTCCATCCGCTCACATGTGTGGTGTTGACGTAGCGGCTGCCAATGGCAATGTCGTTGCCATCAAGCACTGAAGTGATCAGGGCGGGGAGCACTTCCGGAGGATGCTGTAAATCTGCATCAATGACGCCCAACAGGTCAGCATTCGAATGACGCCAACCGTGTAGCACAGCACCGGCCAAACCTTTTTCGTTCTTGCGCTCAAGCAAGCGAACGCGTGAATCGCTTTGCGATAGTCGACGCACGATCTCGCACGTTCCGTCGGTGCTTCCGTCGTCGACGACGAGGATCTCGTAGTCAATCGCGATTCGGCTCAGCGCGGCCTGCACCCGCTGAACCAGGAGTTCAATATTTCCAGCCTCATTGAGAGTGGGCACGACAAGCGCGAAGTTGAAGGCGACGTTGGGCGAAGTCATAGCAATCCCATCGAGTTCTGGATGGCGTTGCTTGGATGGGAGCTTGCTGACAGGCGTTGTCTTGCTAGACGTTAAAGAGCGATGATGTGCAGCCAAATGTACTACTTGGCGAGACCCGCGCTTGTGGCGCAATTGCCGCAGTCGGCTAGGCGGACAACGGTTCAGAACTCCGTGGCGCCTCTGTGACGCTGCTCAGAGACTTGTGACGTATGAATTCCTGAACGATAGCGTTTTCGACCGTATCGACATCGCCCGGAGCAATCACGCGCATCTCCGGGGCCATCGACTTGATGTTGTAGTAGCAACGGCGATATTGATGGAGAAATTCCAAGGGATATTCGGGTTTACGTTTGAGTGCGGCTTCCGGATCTGCATCGAGAAGATAAGCGATGTCAGGGCGTGGGGCCAGAGACAAAAGAAAGCGGACGTACATTCGACCTAACCAGTTGGTGGATACGTTCGCGAGCTGGTCATAGATGTAGCGATCAAAGATGATCACGTCGGTTTGAGACGCGCGTGCTCTCGCCACCACACGCCTAAGACTGAGCACATCGAGCAGATAAAAAGGGGAGCGGGCCAAAGTCAGGTACCACTTGCGCGCATTTTTGTCATTGCGGCGAACGGGCTTTTCGGGCGAGCCGATTCCGATTTCGCCCCGCAGAACCTTGTGACTGACTCCAGCGCGGAACTGGGGCAGGAACACGACATTGTCCCAGAATGCGAGTCGCAGAATGGAAAGGCCATGGGACGCAAGCCGAGTGTGGAGGCGCTCGATCTGGGTGCTCTTGCCCGCGCCGTCGATTCCAGAGAAACTCACCAGGATGGGATCGGCCATTTTGTCTGCATGCTCCGTATCGAAATCGAAACCCTCTTATTGCGCTCCAGGAGGACGAGAGGGACTGCCGTGGGAAAGAGCAAGCACGGTACCCACGGCTATGCCTGCGCCGGCAATAGCTCCAAACTTCAGCAAGTACGATCGAACACGCCGCTGCTTTGCCGGCGCGATCGCAGCGCCCGCTGGCTTCGATGCGGGACCGCCCTTCAATTTTCCAATCTGTGCCGCCGCCGTACCCGCAGGTTCGGTTTGCTGAGTGTCGTTCTTTTTCTGCGTATTGCCGTCGCGCGTCTGCAGTGTGGGTTCCTGAGCATTCGCGCTGGGAGCATCAGGCAAAGACTGAAGAGTGATTTCAGTGTTATTAGCTGGCGCATCAGGCGCCGTCGTTTGAGGAGGTTCGGAGGGAGCGGCAGCCGTCGCCGGCGCAGGCGCCGTAGGTTCGGATGCAGGTTGCTGGGCGGCCGCGCACACCAAGTCCGGCGTGCAGCAGCTCACGATGGCCAGAACCACTCCTATAATGCGAATTTTCCAAGCAGGCATCGCAATTCTCCAGTACCGGGCTAGGTTTGATGAGCCTAGGCTGCACGAGCAGCAGGCTGCTGTTGAGCGAATTCGCGAACCAGGTGGCCACCGAAGCTCTGCAACGCCGATTGCACGTTGTCACAAACCTCCAGCAGCTCGTTCAGCTGGGTGAGTTCGAGGATGAGTGCGATCTGCGGTGACGCGGCCGCAAGCTTCACTTCGCCGTCGCGGTCGGCAATCTGCACCACGCATTTCAGCAACAGGTCGATGCCGGCGGCGTTCAGATGCTGCACTCCCGACATGTCAAAGACAACTCGAGGCTGATACATGTCGCCAATTTCACCGCAGAATTGGCGGTAAAAATTTCGGCACGCGTAACTATCGTTGCAGTCGGGAAATTGTTTGACTGTCGCCAGGCTTTGCTGAAACATCCACTCTCCTTGAGACTTCTGTGCCGGCCGCGATCGACGCTGGTTGACGTCGGCGGCCGGCTACAGTTCAGTCAAAAAAACTTTGAGTCCGCACGTAATCTAAAGATGCAGGAGCTCTGGACGGGGTTGACAGCGGCTCACTCGGCTCGGTGCGGAAGGTAAACAAGGAGCCCAGGGTCTCCAAAATCCGACGAGAGGCTCGATTGCCCGACCAGCCGAGCAAGTTTGTTGCCGCAAGGTCAACCTCAAGGTTTCGGCCCAAGTGAGTGAGTCTGCTTCCGTTTACCACTGACTGGCTGACATGCAAGCCGGGTCCGAGGTAGGTCTTAGGAAGAACGCTGGAGTTCTCAATGACGGTTCCACAATCGATGTCGCAGTTGCGCTCAATTGCTGAACCCCCGGCCACGAATGCACCCGCGCGCACACGGCTGTTAACGCCGACATACGCGGGACCCAGGATTCGTGCCGACTTGCTGATGCGGGCGCCATCTCCGATCCAAATACCCGGTCCGGTTTGCCTGCCGACCGGTTTAAGCTGGCACATGCCCGCCAATCCGTGCAGCGCAAGCCGGCGATAATCGGCTGTTGTCTCCAGGCGATTGGAATAGCCTGTAAATTCGTAGCTAGACGAGCACGACAACAAGGCCGACAAGCGGCTCCGCAGAAGTGTTTCTCCCGCGAATGCCTTTGGATCGATGACGGAAATGCCGAGGGGACCCCGGTCATCGGAGACGTTGGTAACCGGGCAACGACTCTCGAAATGAAAGCGTAAAAGGGTTTCGAAATCGATTTCGCTGTATGCGCCCAGAGAGATCAAGAGAATGCGCTCGACGCCGCCGCGGCCGAAGTCGAGGAGGGCCTTCTCCCACGGTTCGGCATGAGATTTACCAGAATGGCCCTCGCTGTTAAGGACCGATATCAGGGAGATACCAGAGTCGCGCAAACGCTGTATGGTGCGTTGCACAACGCTTTGGCCCAGGATGTCCCAGTAAACACTTGGCGCATTCGCGGACATGCCAGGCGAAAGATTCCCGTTGCTTCTACGCAAAGGGCCGCTCTTCGCGTGACTTTGACCCGTGACAATGATTGTACCCAATTCCACGTTAACCTCGTCCTGCAGACCCGCCTAAGTATCCGATGCCGGAGAGCTACTAACGGCTGCCGCTGTTCTAATGAAGCGCCGCGGGATGGGCGCCCCAGGTTCGAGCGCGCCCACGTACGGCACAAACGCCTACAATCCGCTTTCCGCGAACATCGGCGACGCAGCTTCGGCCAGCGGGAAGACAACCGACTCGTTTTCAAGCATGTCGTCCACAGAATCCCAGCTGACTTCCTGGCGTGGATTGGACGCCATTGCCTCGGAATCGTTCTGGCGCGGATCGCGATCACCGGCGGCATTCATGACCTCGGCTTCCGTTTTTTGGTAGCCAAGCAGTTCACGCATCTTCAGCTTTGCTTTGTGGAGCTGGGACTTGGAATTGCCTACGGAGCAACGCAGGATGCGCGCAATTTCCTGGTGCTCATAACCCTTGATCTCGTGCAAAAGAAAAATGGTGCGGTAGCCGGCGGGCAGTTCCTGCATGGCGCGCGCGAGAGCAATGCGGTCAACTGAGCCGCTGAGGCGCTCATCAACGCTGCCATATTCTCGCTTCAGCAGACGAGTGTCCTGGTTGCTGGATTCGTCGAGCGAAACTTGACGGAGGCCCTTCTTGCGAAAGTGCATCAGAACGGTGTTAACGGCCACCCGGTACAGCCAAGTGGATAGCGCTGAGTCCCCGCGGAAGGTCGAAAGTTTGCGGAATACTTGAAGGAAAGCATCCTGGGTAAGGTCTTCCGCTTCGGCCGTGTTGTTTGTCATCCTTAAGCAGAGGGAATAAACCCTGGGGCGGTGCGTATAGAACAGGGTTGCGAAAGCGTCGGCGTCACCTTGCTGTGCTTTCTTGACCAGCTCTGCATCGGATGCATATTGTGCGGTGGTATGAACGTCGGGATTCACTAGCATCTCCTTTCAGCGCGTTCCAACGTAAGTGCGGTTTCGAACCATCTGTACGCAGAGTAGGGTGATGGCTCTCGACCGTCCATCCGGTGCACCCCGTAATTCAAATCAGATGTTGCTGTAAAGCTAAGGGAATGCCGTAGTTGCGCGCGTACTCTGCCTGAGATTGCATTTCATCAGGCTGAATCGTTGTTGGACAGCAAGAAATCACCATTCAATGAATATCGCTGGGTATGTACAGGCTCGGCGTCTACAGGAAAATCCGTAGAACATCTACATACGAGCCCTGATTGGTCGCGGGTGGAGAGCAGCGGTAAGGTTTGCCAGCCACTCGGTTCGGAAAATTGAACAAGAAACCGAGTGAGAACGGGAATCACAGCCCCCGGTGGCCGATCGGATGATCAGAAAAGTTCCGAAGTCTCCGATCCAACACAGACTCGATAAACTCGGGTCGCTCCTGATCGTCTGCCACTGAAAGCTGTCCTTGATTCCGCCTTCCTTCCGGGCAGGAGGCAGCAGCTAAGCTGGCTCCTGCCTCTCGCCTTTGCACTCCGCTTTTGTCGCGCTTCACCGTGACGTCCTGAGGAAAAGTCACATCTGAAGTGTCGGCAAAATCTAACTTGCGGAGGAGCACGGTGAAAGCCACGACATTACGCGAACTCTATGTACAGGAACTGAAGGACCTCTACGATGCAGAGAACCAGATCACCAAAGCACTGCCGAAGATGATGAAGGAAGCATCGTCAGACGAGTTGCGCAGTGCTCTGGAAGAGCACCTGGAGATCACCAAGGAGCAGGCAAGACGCATTGAGCAGATATTCGAGAACATGGGCGAGCGGCTAAAAGCGGAGAAGTGCAAGGGCATGCAGGGTGTGATCGCGGAAGGCAGTGAACTCCTGAAGGAAGCGGACGATGACGATGTTCGCGATGCCGGAATCATTGCTTCCGCTCAGAAAGTCGAGCACTACGAGATCGCATCCTACGGCACGGTCCGCACCTATGCCCAACTGCTCGGGGAAGAAGAAGCGGTACAGCTGCTGCAGCAGACGCTTGACGAAGAGAAGGAAGCCGATCAGAAGCTGAATGCATTGGCGGAAGACATCAATGTTGAGGCGACGAGCGGGGAAGGCGAAGAAGAGGAGGAACAGGTCGGATCACGGCGCAGTTCCAGCAAATCGTCGTCGCGTCGCTCGAACGGACGAGGTCGACGAGCAGCCTAACACGGGGACACCTTGGCATATCAAAATAGAGTCCGGTACGCAGTCGTCGGCCTTGGCTACATCGCGCAAGCCGCAGTTCTCCCTGCGTTCTTCCATGCGCGCGAGAATTCTCAGCTAGCCGCGCTGGTTTCGAGCGACAGGGAAAAGCTGAGAGATCTAAGCAAGCGGTACCGCGTTCCGAATACATATTCGTACGAGCAGTACGAAGAGTGTCTGCGGAGCGGGCAAATTGACGCGGTATTCATCGCATTGCCCAACAGCATGCACAGGGAGTACAGCGAGCGGGCGGCGCGCGCGGGAATACACGTGTTGTGCGAAAAACCAATGGCAGTCACGGAAGAAGACTGCGTAGCCATGATCGAGGCTGCGCGGCAAAACCGTGTGAAGCTGATGATCGCGTACCGGCTCCATTTCGAGGAAGCGAACCTGAGGGCGATCGACATCGTGCAGTCCGGCAAGATCGGCGAGCCGCGCGTATTCAATTCCACATTCACGATGCAGGTAAAACCTGGGAACATCCGCCTGCAGCGCGAAAAGGGAGGCGGCACGTTATATGACATCGGAATCTACTGCATAAATGCCGCACGTTATCTGTTTCAGGCTGAGCCTATCGAAGTGGTTGCGGTAAAAGCCGCCGGCAGAGAGCCACGGTTTGCAGAGGTGGAGGAAGGACTGTCGGCAATTCTGAAGTTTCCAGGCGAAAGATTGGCCGCGTTTACCTGCAGTTTTGGAGCGGCGGACGTAGCGGCTTACGAGGTCGTCGGAACCAAGGGCTCACTGCGACTCGATCCGGCCTATGAATACGCCACCCAACTCAAGCAGCGGCTGAAAATCGAAGGTAAGGAGAAGATCAAGGTATTTCGAAAGCGCGACCAGTTTGCGCCGGAGTTGGTTTATTTTTCAGATTGCGTTCTCCACGACCGGGAGCCTGAGCCATCGGGTGAAGAAGGTCTCGCGGACGTGCGTATTATCCAAGCACTTTATAGCTCGGCGGACACCCGGACTCCTGTTAACGTCGAAGCACAACCACGCAAGAAGCGGCCTTCTCGTGAACAGGAGATCAGTCGTCCAGCGGTATCTATGCCGAGGCTGGTGAATGCATCAGGCCCCTCGCCCGAATAAACGATTTCACAGGTCATTGCCGAGAAGCTGAGATGACCGATGCCGCAGCTCGAGATCCTGCCCCCTCGTTTGCTGTTCAAGTGCTTTCCCCACAAGTAGGTACCTATTCGCCACTACAGTCCTGACAGTATGGACGGGGTACCGAGGAGAAGGGGATACTGTGAGTTGCAGACGCGCTTTTCTGGGCTCGTGAGTAGTCGATGAGACGATTTCCGTTCAAAACCTCGACGGCAGTAGCGATGTGTGTCTTGTTCTCCCTTTCGCTCTGCTGGTCTGACTCACTGACGCTGCGAGATGGGCGGCATATCGAAGGCAAGTACATCGGGGGCTCCGAGTCGGTGATCGGTTTCGTCTCTAATGGTGCTGTTCAGTACTTTGCCGTTACGGATGTGATGGCGGTTATGTTTGGTGATCCTGGCGTGAACTCGCCGCTAGGGAACATGCGACCGAATTCGTTCCGGTCGCAAGGCAAGCACGGTCGAATGCTGCTAACCAAGCTGCGCGAGCAGCGCCGTTCGATAGCGGTCAGGATGCAGCAGAAAAGAAGAATTCGTACTTTGAGTATGGACGAGGCTGCGCGCGCTTCGTCGTCCAGCTTAATACCGGCGGGCGATCACATGTACCGGCTGTTGGCAGCAAGTCTTGTCGCCAGCAGCGATGGCGTACTAAGTCCTGTGCGCTGATCGGCCGGATGGTCATCTCAGGGCGGACTTTAGTCACGCACCTTGTGACCTTCCGAGTTATCAGTCAACTGCGAGCGCGGCTATCATTCGGTCCTCCCAATAGGGACCGAGGAGGACAGTGTGCGGGTATTTGGCGTTCGGCTCATCCTTTCGCTATTTGCCGCGATGGCGCTGGTGTCGCTCCTCTTTTCCTATCATCAGGTCAACGTAGAGAGGAACAATCTCAAGCGAGATGTGGCGCGCCGCGCGGAGGTGCTGGCCGAGAGTTTGCAGGACAGCGTCGAGCCTCTCCTGGAAAAAAGATCGGCGCGTGAGTACCGACGGCTGGTGGAGCGATTTGGGAATCGCGAACACCTATCCGGAGTCGCCATCTACGGCGATCACAGCGAAGTGCTGGCGGTCTCCAGCGGGATCAAGGCTGAATTGATGAGCCAGATTCCCGTGGTCAAGGAAGCGATCGTAAGCAATGGCGGCCGGGGCGACTTCCTGCGACTCGGCGATCGCCCTGTCCACGTATACGCTCTGCCGCTACATCGGGATAACAGTATCGCGGGCGCTTTGGCGGTGGTGAGTGATGTTTCCTACATCGACGCCCGAGCGGATCGAGTTTGGCGGGAGACGTTCCTGAGGGTGCTAGTTGAGGGCATCTTCGTCGGACTCATCACGCTGCTCATCGTCCGCTGGAGCGTCGAAGGTCCCATCGCGAAGACAGCGCAGTGGGTCCGGTCACTCCGCATGGGCAAGTCTGTACCCCGGCCGGGCAGCGCTGATATCGAACTATTCCGACCGCTGGCCAAGGAGGTCCGAAGCCTTGCCGCAAGCCTGGAAGCGGCACGGGCGGCGGCGGAACAGGAAGCGAGGCTACGCCAAGCCGGCGAGTCGTTGTGGACCGCAGAACGTTTATCCGTACATGTACGAAGCAAATTGGGCGGCTCGCGCCTGTTTGTGGTTTCGAACCGTGAACCGTACTCGCACGTCCGAAAGGGCAAGGGGTTAGAGGTTGTAATTCCACCCAGCGGCCTGGTCACGGCGATGGAGCCGATTCTTCAGGCATGCGACGGTACATGGATCGCACATGGCAGCGCCGACGGCGACATGGAAACCGTGGACGAAAAGGATTGCCTTCGAGTGCCACCGGACGAACCTAAGTACACGCTCAAACGCGTGTGGCTCACGAAAGAAGAGGAAGAAGGCTACTACTTCGGTTTTTCCAACGAGGGGCTCTGGCCCTTGTGCCACATCGCCCATACCCGTCCGGTTTTTCGAGGCGCGGATTGGGACGCTTACAAGTCGGCAAACGAGAAGTTCTGCGATGCCGCGCTGGAAGCCATGGCGGACACAGAAGAGCCCGTCATCCTGGTCCAGGACTACCATTTTGCTCTGTTGCCAAAGATGATCAAGCAAAAGCGTCCGGACGCCCGCATAGCGATTTTCTGGCACATCCCATGGCCGAACGCTGAAGCCTTCGGCATTTGTCCGTGGCAGAGCGAATTGCTGGATGGATTGCTGGGCGCCGATCTTATTGGATTTCACATCCAGTCGCATTGTGACAACTTCCTGCAAACCGTTGATCGCGCACTGGAGTGCCGACTGGACCGCGAGCACTCGGCGGTGAACCGTAACGGGCACGTCACCGCGGTGCGGCCATTCCCCATCAGCGTTGCGTGGCCTGAAACCCGGCAGCAGGGAAGCGAGGCCAACCAGGATGAAGAAGACGGTCTGCAGCGCGCCGCTGTCTTACGCGAATTAGGGCTCGACGCGTTGTTTCTCGGCGTCGGGGTGGACCGAGTGGATTACACGAAAGGGATTCTGGAACGATTCGCCGCCATTGAACGGTTCTTGGAGAAGTACCCGGTTTACCACGGACAATTCACGTTCTTACAGATTGGGGCACCCAGCCGGACGCACATCAAGAGGTACCACGATCTGCTGGCGGAGGTCGAAGCGGAGGCGGAACGCATCAACTGGCGCTTCCAGACAGGCAAGTGGAAACCAATTTTGCTGCTCGAACGCCACCACACTCACCGCGAGATTCAAAAGTTCTACCGAGCAACGGACCTGTGCCTCGTGACATCCTTACACGACGGGATGAACCTGGTTGCCAAGGAGTTTGTGGCCGCACGTCACGATGAGCAAGGAGTGCTTGTTCTCAGTCAATTCGCAGGAGCTTCCCGCGAGTTGCGAGATGCCGTGATCGTAAATCCCTACGACACGGAACAGTGCGCGGATGCGATCCGCTTCGCTCTGGACATGGATCCGTCTGAGAAGAATTCGCGCATGAAACGCATGCGCCAGGTGGTAAAGGAACAGAATGTGTACCGCTGGGCGAGCGACCTGATTACCCAGCTTTGCGACATCCGCCTGCAGCCTCGCGACACATCGGACAAGGTCAACGAGAGGTCGGCGGCCTGACTGTATGTCTGCCCACTGGAGCGCGACTGATGAATTGCAAACTCGGCGTTTGCCGGTGCGCTGGGCGAGGACGCCGTTCTATTTCAATTCCGCGGAACACCTGCTTCGAATCGAACGTGAACGAGCAGGCAATTTGGGTGAGTTGCTGGATGCCGTGAAGTCCTGTTCCGAGGAATCAATCTTTCAGCACACTTTCCGAACTTTGCAGGAACATCACTTCATTCGCCAAGGCTATTCGAACGACTTCGCTCATTGGGCATCCTTCGCATGCCAGGAGACCGCGCTCGCCGAGCGGCTGTCGTCCGTCGACGTACGGAAATTCACGTCGGTACGAGCGTTGCGCGACAAGATTGTAGATACTTTGTCGGAGTACCTTTCCAGTTGTCCTGCGGCGAGGGATCGCACCGCAGCCGAGCCTTTTTTCTTTTGTTCGTCGGTTTCCGTAATTGTTCCTACGCCGTTCGTCGCGCGAAACCTTGCGGAATTTACCAGAGCTCTGGAACGGATCAGTATCCATTGCATTTATTACCACTTTATCGAGGCCCGCCAGCGGCTCAAGCTGGGTTCGAACGATTTCTCGATCTGGCTCGGCGAGCAGATGGGGCTCAAGCGCGCGGCGGAGTTGATCGACCGCATCGATATCTATAGTGCGACGCTTCAAGGAGTGAGACACCGTATCCTGCAAATCGCCGAAACCGTGCAGGCTTGAGGAGAACCGTGCAGCCAGACCATCACAGCCGTGAGGAGCACTCGGGTCAACCCGGAGGGCGGGGACGCGGTGAGTTCCGGGGTCATACTGAGGCGAACTCCGAAGCAGTTCCGAAAGTCGAGAGAAGGCGTAAGCCTCGCGTCCGGAAATCTGCTCCGATCCCAGCGGGTCCTCCGCACCTGGACGCCTACGAACCGATCGTGGGAACGAGCGAACTGGACGAATTGCGTTTCCTCGCCCAGTCGTTTCGCGGTAAAAGCGTACAAATCGTGAATTCGTCCGAATTCCTTGAGGGCATGGAGGCGAGTGTCAAGCATCTCGTAACTCTCTTTCAGGAGCTCGATATTCGATCGCGCGTCGAACAGATCGACGGGGAGGAACTGGAGAGCATTGCGGGCGAGTTGCGGGAGTCGTTACAAGGCACGCAGGGGATGCGAGAGGAGGCCTTCCGAACCGCAGTGATCGCGCACAGCAAACGAAACCGGGATCGTACAACCTTCGATGCAAATTTCGTAGTGGTTCATGACCCGGAATCGTCGGCGTTGATCGAGGCCAAGAGGAAAAAACAATGCTGGGTGTGGCGGTCTTATCTGGATCTCTCCAGGGCTGCTGGACCGCTGTGGGAGGTGGTACGGCATTGGATAGAACGGTACGACGGCGCGATCTTATCATCCCAGCGGTTTGCGCCGAAGTTATCCATCCCACAGTACATGTTTTATCCATGTATCGATCCATTGTCGGATCGTAACAAGCCGCTCGATCCCAGTTACATCCAGCAAGTCTGTGATGAGTGCGGTATCGACCGCTCGCGTGCTGTTGTGACACAGGTTGCAGCTTTTGAAGCGGAGAACGATATATCCGGGGTCATCCAGGCTTTCCGCGCAGCCAAGGAATCGGTGGACTGCCAGCTCGTGCTGGCGGCAGCTGCGAACGGCGGCGCAGCATCTGGACGGATTCTGGATGAAGCCAGAGAGGCCGCTGAGAACGATTCCGACGTAATCATTTTGCCGGCATCATCGGAAATGGAAATTAACGCGCTGCAACGTGCCTCCACCGTGATAATTCATAAACCGACGATGGAACGGTTTGGATTCGCGGTCGCGGAGGCCATGTGGAAGGGAAAACCGGTCATCGGGAGCGCCGTGGGAGTCATTCCCAACCAGATCATTCACAACATAACCGGGACGCTGGTTCACTCGATAGAAGATTGCGCGAATCAGATCCGATCTCTTTTGACCGAGCCACAAGTGGCGGAGGAGCTGGGGAAAAACGCCCGTGAACACGTCAAGGAGAATTTCCTGATCACATCCAATCTGAAACGATGGCTGCTGTTATTTCAGACTCTGTCCGAAGTCGCCGGACCGTCCTAAAAAGAAAGTCCCTCGTCAGAAAGGGACTTTATTAGCTATTCACAAGCTAGAAGATCAAATTGACGGCTGGACAACGTGCACAATGTTGTTACGAACCGCGTAGAGAACCAGATCGCTAACCGAGTGCAATTCCAGCTTCCGCATGATGTTCGAGCGGTGTGTTTCCGCTGTTTTCACGCTTAGGCCGAGCGCAACGGCCACTTCCTTGGTGCTCTTTCCTTCGGCCAACAATTGCACGATCTCACGCTCGCGCGGCGTCAAACGAGTGCGGCTGGGGGCGGCAGGCTGTGGTGTACCCGGCGTGCCATTCTTGAGATAGCCTTCCAGGACCATGGCTGCGACCTTGGAGGTGAAGTAGGTCTTATCGCGGCGGAGGGCTTCGACGGCGGCAACCAGATCGCGGGCGGCGTCTGACTTCAGCAAGAAGCCGCGCGCGCCGGCATTCAGGACTTCGCGCACCACCTGATCCGAATCGTGCAAGGTGAGAATCAGGATCTTGGTATGAGGATTTGATTTCAGAATCTGGCGGGTAGCCTCTAGGCCGTTGAGACTCGGCATTCCGATGTCGAGGATAACGACATCGGGCTTGAGCCTTTGGGTCTTCTCCAAGGCTTCACGACCGTCCGCGGCTTCCCCGCAGACCTCCCAATCGGGTTGAGCTTGCAGCAGCGCGCACAAGCCCCGACGGACAACTTCGTGATCATCCGCCACCAGGATTCGAAAAGCCATTGTTCACCTCGGGGGAACGCAGCCAGCGCACACCAAAGCGCATGTTTTTGCGGCTACTCAGCAGAGACTGTAGCAGGGTCTTTGCACACGTACATCCGGACAAGTCGGTAAGGGGAAAAAGAAATCCCTGTATGCAGAGTTCAACAGTCGTGGAGTTCGCGCGGTAGTGGGAGCGGCCTCGCCCTTTCTGGCGGGGCCGTTTCGAGCGGAACCAGTCGCAGTCCATTGACGGGTTCAAGAGTCAGGGACAGGGTGCTGGCGCATTCCCCGCACAACCAGAAGTGGGCTGTTTCCTTGCTGGGCGTTTCGTCGAGGTTCTGCTCGGTATCGTCGGTCGCGGAGACGGAGATCGAGACGATTTCAAACTGAAACAGCCGTCCCTCCGACAGCGAGGTCAGAGGACGACAGCAACCCGGGTTGGCACATTGCGAAAGCATGAATGCAGCACGGTCCGCGATTGCGGAAACCGAATCAACATAGACTGCAATCGGGGTGAACCCAATACAGTCTCCCCTGTATTTAGTTTCAATTTACGTTGGAAAACCCAGTGGAAAATGTGCATTCCGCTGCGTTAGCGGACGCGCGGGAGGATTAGCAACGACTCAGGGAAGTAACCCATCTGATGATTCCTGAGGGATCCAAATCATGCCGAAGAGGGAGATGTACGGCGTCAAGATTGGGCCACCTGTTTCAGAGTTGATTCCCAGCAATGCAACACTGCCGACCCTTCGCAAGGCGGCGGCAAGTTGTCAGGCGTGCGACTTGTGGGCCAAAGCGACACAAACGGTTTTCGGTGAAGGCCGACGTGGCGCCCGAATCATGTTCGTGGGCGAACAGCCAGGTGACCGCGAGGATCTCGAGGGAAAACCGTTTGTCGGTCCAGCGGGCCGAATCTTGGACGAGGGACTTGCCGAAGCGGGAATTGATCGCGACGACGTGTACGTCACAAATGCAGTCAAGCATTTCCGCTGGGAAGGCGCGGCGCGGGGCAAGCGGCGAATTCATAAAAAGCCCAGAGCCTCTGAGATCGCTGCTTGCCGCCCGTGGTTGGATCAGGAACTCGCAGTGGTCCGGCCTGAGGTCGTGGTCTGCCTGGGAGCGACAGCCGCTCAGGCACTTCTTGGCCCCAAGTTCAGCGTTCTGAAAGACCGAGGGAAGGTGGTGGAATCTGATCTTCCCGTCAAGGTTCTAGCTACGGTTCACCCTTCCTCCATCCTGCGAGCTCCGGATTCGGAGTCGAGGAAAGCAGAGATGATTAAGTTTGCCGGGGACCTGAAGGTCGTAGCCGGTCTGCTGCGCACGCCCGCGAAGGCGGCCTGAGCAACCGGCCAGCAACTTGCGCCCGAGCACCCGGTTTTCCGGCACGTCAGCCCTTCCTCAAGGCATCGGCTGTCCCCGACGCGGAATCTTAGCTCTTCGAGGTGACGCGGCATGGCCGAGAAAGTCAAAAAGCTGAGTCTAAAGCGTGACTACAAGAAGTACTTGTATTTCATTGATGGGCAAGGGAATGTCTGCCAGAAAAACAAATCCGGAGAGGGCGACTCCGAGGTGGTTGTCAAGAACGCCGTGGACCGGGACAACCGGTATCTGTATTTCATTGACAAAGACGGCGACGTGGCACGGTCGGAGCGATCTGCTGGGCGAAAGAAGGCTGCATAGGCGCAGCTGCAGAACGACGCCTCCAAAAAAAGTTGGCAGGCGCCGCACCATTTCTGGCGACGGCGGCTGCCATTCGGGTCACAAGGAGGATTCCAGTCTTTGATACGCCATCGCGTCCAAAGTGGAAATCCATAGCGTCCTGTAGGCAAACAGGTACGTTCCTGTAGCGGGCAATCCCGAGTGACTGGTTGAATGGCATCACTTCCTCCGTCGAAACCGGGAGGGCAAATGAGAATTCAGAGATCAGGGCGAGAATCCAAGGCCGCAAGTGGCGCCGCAGCCCTTGTGCTGGCCGGCGGGGTGCTCCTGGCCAAGGAGCTCCTGAAGCGTCGGCGCAGATACGACTTACGAGACAAAACGGTCGTCATTACCGGCGGGTCCCGGGGTTTGGGCCTGGTCCTGGCGCGCGAGTTCGGGAAGCGAGGGGCGAGACTGGCCATCTGTGCTCGCGACCGGGAGGAACTCGACCGTGCTGTAGAGGACCTGCGATCTCGTGGCTTTGAGGCCCACGCGTTCCAGTGTGACCTCACGGACCAGCAGCGCGTGGAGACAATGTTGAACGAGGTCCGGCAGCGGTTCGGCGATATCGATGTTTTGGTAAACAATGCCGGGACGATAGCTGTCGGTCCGATTGACTCGGTAACGCTCGACGATTATCGCGAGTCGCTGGACATTCACCTGTGGGGACCGGTGTACACGACCATGGCAGTGTTGCCGGACATGCGCCGTCGGGGACACGGAAGGGTCGTGAACATCTCGTCGATAGGCGGCAAGATCAGCGTTCCGCACCTGGTGCCGTACAGCGTGGGAAAATTTGCGCTGGCTGGATTCTCCGAAGGGCTGCACGCAGAAATACTGAAAGATGGTGTACACGTGACCACGGTGTACCCGGGTTTGATGCGGACGGGAAGCCCGAGGAATGCAACCTTCAAAGGCAAGCACCGCGCCGAGTATGCGTGGTTCAGCGTCAGCGACGCCCTGCCGCTTCTATCGATATCGGCGGAACGAGCGGCGCGCGCGATTGTGTCGGCATGCGAAAAGGGACGAGCCAGGCTGATCCTGTCGACACCAGCAAAAGCTGCCGTGAAGATGAACGAGGTCTTCCCGGAAACGATGAGCTCATTGTTATCGCTCGCCAGCAGACTGTTACCGGGTCCCGGAGGGATAGGGAAAGAAAAGGCGCTCGGCCGGGAGAGTTTTTCGCCAGTGTCACCGTCGGTATTGACCTTGCTTGATGAGCGCGCGGCAAGAAACAACAATCAAGTCGCCTGATATCAGGCTGCGGATCCGGCTTCGGGTGACAAATACGGAAGCGAGACGGACTTAGTTTGTAAGCGGTGGGATTCGGAGTCTGGCAACTGCTTCAGTCGTCGCAGTTGGTGCTCGGCGGTCAAGCGGTATTGTTCTGCGGCGCAACGCAAGCGACTGAAATCGGGCGTTCCGGTTACGCTGCTTAATGCCATGTTGCAGTAGCTCATCCGAAAAATCGAGTAGGCCAAAAGAAACAACCGAAGGCGATGCGTCGCGTTATCACGAGTGAAGTGGTAGTACTTCGAAAGTAAGAAGTCAGTGTCTTCCTGTTTTAGATTCCACTCGATCGTAGCGCCGGCCAGATCCCAGGCAATGTCGGTAGGTCCGGGAAAGAAGTGATCGTCGCCGTGCGTGCAGGAGTCGAATTTCAATAGTTTGTGGTCGGGTCCAATCGCCCACTCATGCGACTGCATGCGGCCATCGGCGAGAACTTCCGTGACCGAAAGCGGCGAGAGATCGAGATCGAGGTCAATTCCAAAGACCTGCTGAACGTTGAATCGAACCATCTCTGGCAACTGAGACGGTCCCCGGTTCGCGCCGATGGAGAATTCACGGGCGCGAAATGCACAATACTCGGCCACGCGAACCAGAACGTCGCGGGAGGCAGAGGCAGGCGTCAATACTTCGCCGGCTATGAGTGGGGTGCGAATCATGCCATCACCAGCCGACTCGGCCGAAGGGCCAAACCCGGCATCGGCGATCAGCTGGGCGCGGTCCAGAACGCACTTGCCGAACCGACCGAAACCCTCGAACTTGTAGATCCACTTTCGATCACGCGAGAGGAACTTGAAGCGCTCCATCTGAGGCCAGCAAGATGGCCACTCGCCCACAGACGAACCGAGAAGGGCTTCGCGCCAGTGGCCGCCGCCGATATAAATGTCGTCATTGAAGCGACCGTATCTTGCTGGTTGCGCCCAGAGAAAATGAAAGCGGCGCCAGCGGGTGGCAGCGTTCTTCGCACATAGCTCGTCGGGATTGATTGGGCGGCTACCTAAGAGGGTAATACGATCTTCCGGCACGCCGGCCTGTTGGAGCGCCTCGGCGACAGAAAGAAATGAGGACCCACTGCGACCCGGGCCTTCGTCGACAATAAGGAAGGTGTAACCCTTCTGGTACCGCTCGTCGATCCAGTGCGACTGCTCGCGGGTGAGACGAGTAACGCGATCGTAGGGGTGGCCCGTTGGCCGGACGGTAATGCGATCAGAAGGTCGGCCCCGGTGACGCATCGCTCCCAAGACAATCGCACTCAGCGTGGTACCAATACTCCGTATACCGATGATCGCAGCAGACTCACAGCTTTCAGCTACATTGGAGGCAAGCGCAGCGAAGTCGAGCGGATGAAGCGCATAGTAGGCGAATCCTTCGGGAGGAGAAATGCTCACCTGCTCTGGTAACGAAAGCAGGCGTAGCTCGCCGAGCAGAGTGGGGAGACTTTTTAGGATATTGCGGTCCTCTTCCCAAAGGGCTCTGGCCAGGACATTGGTGAGAGACTCGGCGGGCGCAGAATGTGAAGGAGCGGCATCGCCGAGAGCGGATTCAAATTCTCCGGCCCTGAGCAGGGCGTCGATGACTGTCTCAAAGCTTACTGATCCATTTAGAAGCGACGCACAGGCGACGTCGAGGTTTTGACGCAGTTCGCTCGCGTCCACCGTGGTCTTTCCTTCACGAAAAACCCACAAGTTGTTCGCGATTCCCAGCTGCTCTTGCATAGTTTCATATCAGAATGAGGCCGCGAGCGATGCGCTCCCATCGGGATAGGTATGTAGGTTTTTGCAAGAGTTGCTGTAGCGACTTTACGTCTGCTGTTCCTTTGCCTTGATGGACTTGTTCACCAACTGGAGCGCACGTTTCGGCCCTTTGTAGTTCAGGGTTTTGTAGCGGGAGCCGGTTGCCTGATGGTAGGACTCGAAAAATGTTTCCAGTTGCTTCAGAAAGGAATTATTCAGATCGTTAATGTGGCGAAGGTCAGAATGCGTGTGTGAGGGACAGGCAACAGCGATCAGGCGGTCGTTGCGAACCTTCTGTTTCTCTTCCTGTTGCTGGCCTTCGATGACTCCGATAACACGGGCCAACACCACACAACCAGGAAATGCCTGGTAATCCATCAAGACGAGTACATCGAGGGGATCGCCATCTTCGGCAAGAGTCGAGGGCACAAAACCGAAGTCGTGGGGAAAGACCATTCCTTCGGGCAGGACCTTCTTGAGCATGAACACGCGGTGTTTTTCGTCGTAGGCGTACTTGTTCCGGCTGCCTTTGGGAGTCTCAATGATGACGGTCAGATTGCCTTCCCGGTCGAAAGCCGACAGCGATGGAATGTTGGCGCCTCCCCGAAGTTTCGATTCAGAGCTCATCGCTGTAAGCAGGCTAGCCGACGCGCCTCAATCTTCTATCAGACCTGGAGTTTCTGCGCTCCTGCTCAGGGGCGAGTTCTTCGACCGGTTCAACGGCCATACCTTTCACGTACACCAGTTCTCCGCCGAGCCAGCCGCCGATACTGATGAGGACGATACCGGCTATGGAGAGAACAAAGGGAATGGCTGGAGAGATGCTCCGGGCCCTGCAAATGGAAGCAACTATGAAGATCAGCAGAGCACCGAGGTTCACAATCATGTGACGAGTGCCAATGGCTCTTACTTCCTTGTCGTCGATGGAAAAGTAATCGATCAGTCCGGGTATAGCCGCTAACGCAGCGCCGACGATTCCGCCGATCGCGGTATAAAGGGCGACCGAATTCCACATAGGTTCCCGGCCGCCAAAGACGAAAATGATGTCGCAGACCAGCGAGAAGGTCCAAAGACCGATCGGAAAGACCACAAGCATGGGGTGAATCGGATGACGGGCCACACTCGCTGGACTGGACATGAACGTTGCTCCTCAGTAGTAGTGATTAAAACCGCAAACCGAAGGTGACAGGCACGACGCGCGTGGGGAAACCCCCAGTCCCGGCGTACACGTACCGTGCTTCGGTAAAGAACGTCGTTCCGTGGGTAATTCCGATATCAAAGCCTGCGCCCAAGCTGCCGCCGACGCCATCCTTGGTAATCTGGCCAAGAACCTGGTCGGCCGGAACCAAGGTGCTGACAAACCCAAAGAACGGGTCAAAGATCAACGCGGGCGCGACAGTCGGCGCAGTGAACTCTACCGTCCGGCGGTAGTAACCGGCGCCTCCCACGACATAGGGGCTCAAACGACTGCCTGGGGCGAAGTTCACCTTGGGGTCCAAAGTGATGGACCACATGTGCGCGGTACCTCCGGGTACGTTGGCCTCATTGAGAACTCGACGGCTTACTCCGAAACCGTCGTAGGCAAATTGCAGTGTGGTTGAAAAATGCGGATCAACCCTGTATCCAACGCCGGCGGTCACGTTCCAGCCGGTATTCAGGCGATTGCTGATGGCACCTACCAGAGGTGAAACCCCGCCTCCTACGTTAAAAGTGACATGGCGTGATGCCTCGACTTGGGCCGGTGACAAAAGCGAAAGCGAGACAACGACGACCGCTATTGCGAAGAACAAAGTAACGAATCGTGCAAATCGACGACCTAGGGCCCACTTACTCACAACACACTCTCCTTGAAAATACTTCAACCGGCCACATCCAGCAGCTGGTCTTGAACTTCTGATTCGAGGTGCTAGGTTCAAGTTGCTCTTACGAGAATGCGGGGAAACGCCGATATTTCGGAGGGTAAAAGCAATGTGAGTGGACGGGCGGGCGCCCGTCCACATTGAGCACTCAGGCGTTGGTGCCGGTCTTTGGGTTGGTGGTGTCCTGGTAAGCCTGCCGTCCGGTCTCGTAAGCATCGCGGAAGTTCTCCTTCTGCTCGTTTACGATCTGACGGCCACGATCGACCCATTCGCCAGCCTGCTCCCGCGCCCTTTGCGCCCGGTCGACGACATAATCGCGGCTTTCACCCGCTTTGGCGCGAATGGCTTCCCGCGCTTCTTCGCCGGATGTCGGCGCATACAGGATTCCGACGACCGCTCCTACTCCCAATCCCGCCAAGAACCACGACAATCTTTCCATTTGGCTCCTCCTCCGCTACTTAAAGTTATCCTTGAACAAACACGAGTGACGGGTGTGGTCACGTAGCACAGCCGCACAAGTCTCATCTTCTTATCGCTTACCTGTTTCGTCGGCGGATATCCGGCAAACCCTGTAATTGCCTGTGAGGACTACTTTAGAAGCTCTCAACAGGCAGGGTGAAACGGCAGGTGCGGTCAGTGGGATGCGGACTTGAACATGGTCAGGGGATTGGCACCGGGCATGAACTCCGGGAGCGTGTTGCGTACTTCCACCAGACGTCCTTGCTCGAGCACGAGGATCATGTCGCAGGTTTTCAGGGTATGGAGCCGGTGCGCGATCATGAAGGTAGTACGGCCCTGCATGAGGTTTTCGGTCGCCTGCATGATAGAGGCCTCAGTCTGCACATCGACAGAACTGGTCGGCTCATCGAGGATGAGGACCGGCGTATCGCGCAGGAACGCTCTTGCCAGCGAGATACGTTGGCGTTCGCCGCCAGAAAGCAAGGTGCCGCGCTCACCTGGGCGAGTCTCGTACCCTTCGGGCATGTTGGTGATGAAATCATGAGAGCACGCTGCCTTAGCGGCGGCGATGATCTCCTCGTCGGAGGCGTCAGGCTTACCGTAGGCGATATTCTCGGCGATGCTGGCGGCAAACAGCACTGGTTCTTGCAAGACGACTGAGAACTGACGGCGCAAGTCGGCAATGCGGTACTCGCGCAAATCGCGTCCATCAAGGAACACTTGCCCCTGGGTGGGATCGTAGAAGCGCATCAGCAAGTTGAGTAAGGTGGTCTTGCCTGCGCCAGTACCACCGACTATGCCGACACGAGTTCCAGGGGGGACGCTGACGGAGATGTTGTGCAGTCCTCGGCCGCTGTTGTCGTACTGGAAAGATACATCTCTCAACTCGAAGCTGCCCCGGGCGCGGGAGACGCGAATTGCATGGGGACTCTCAGCAATTTCCGGCGACTGATCCATCAAGTGGAAAACGCGTTCGAGGCTGGCAAACCAAACCTGCAGGTCGGTGACTTTGGTAGTCAGTACCTGGAGGGGCTGATACATCTGCGCGATGTACGCCATGATGACGAGCAAGGAGCCCACGGTAAGAACGCCTTTTCGTACATGCTGTACCCCGACATACAACGCCGCCGCGGTTCCAGCCGCAATCGTTAATCCGACCATGACGTTGAAGATGGCTTGCATGAGAGAAAGCCGCACTTGACCCGACATGCGCTTGTTCGACCGGCGAACGAAGCGTTCATGTTCACGCGTTTCCTGCCCAAAAGCCTTAATAATGCGAATTGACCCCAACACTTCCTGGATCACGGACATCGCCGAGGTATCAAGCTCTTTTACCTCGCGCGAGCGACGCCGTACCAGGCGGCTGGAACCGAGAGAAAGCACGAACAGGATTGGCGTGATGCTGAGTGCGATAAGGGCAAGATAGGCGTCCATGCGCGCGCTAACGTAGATCATCCCCAGCAGCATGAACACAGCGGTGACGAGCGGAATGACGCCTTGGATTGCGACGTACTGAATAGAAGGGGCGTCGTGCTGGATGCGGTACACCGAGTCGGTCGCGCCGTAGCGGTCATGAAATGCCAGTGGCAGGCGTTGAACGTGGTTGAGCAACTGAGCGCGAAAGTCCCAGACCAGCTTCTCTCCGGTATAGGTGGAAAGCCACCAACTGACCAGGCCCTGGAGATTAGCGAGCAACGAAATAAAGACCAGCAAACCGACGGCGAATTCCAGGGCCACTACGTGCGGGCGGTGAGAGGGCAAGAGCCTTTGCAAGAACTCCGGAAGCGGCTGCTGGCCGAGGACGCTGTCTACCGCAATCTTGAGGGGAAGAGGATAGAGAAGGGTAAGGGGGAGGGAAAGGAAGCTGAGTCCGGCAATGCCGGCAAGGTGGGGCCAGCAACTCCGGGTCTGCTTCAATATCCGTAAATGGATACTTCGGTGCTTCGCTACCGAGCGCTTCACAAAACCGACCGACCAACGCGAAAAGGCTGCTTTGAAGTCACAATAATCGTGGTACTTACCTTGTGCAATAGCAATTTGGTAAGACGGCGGACAAGAGGGTGCCCAAGGTAACTTCGCGCGGGCGGGAACTAAGGGGATCCCGGTAACCTTTCGGGCATTCCGATACTCTATTCGTGAGAGGAGGGAACGTGGGCAGTCCAACCGGAGTGCTGACTAGCTTTTCTCACCTGACCGATGATGAGGTGGTGGAACGTGTTCTCGGGGGAGATACCGCGCTTTTCGAGATCATTATTCGGCGCTACAACCAGCTGTTGTACCGGGTGAGCTACAGCATCCTGAGAAACGATACCGAGGCCGAAGACGTGATGCAGGACACTTACGTCCGGGCATATGAGCACCTCGATCAATTCGCGGGCAAGGCGCAATTTCGGACCTGGCTGACCCGGATCGCAGTCCACGAAGCCCTCGCGCGCCTGCAGCGGAGCAAGCGATATCAAGACATGAACTCCCCGGACGACAATTTCGACGGAGACGTTATGGACCACTTTCCCGCAAGCGGGCAATCGCCAGAACAAAGCGCCGCCAGCTCAGAGTTGCGGAACCTGCTGGAGCGAGCGATCGAGAGCTTGCCTGACCTCTACCGCAGCGTGTTCATGTTGCGGGACGTGGAGCAGATGAGCATCGAGGAGGTGGCTCGCATCCTCGATCTCAGTGACAGCACCGTTAAAGTCCGGCTGCATCGCGCCCGTCGAGCACTGCGCAAGGCGGTCCTGGCGAGTACCGGTCAACAGTTGGCAGGTTCGTTCCCGTTCGACGCTGTGCGATGTGATCGGATCGTGGCAGGAGTCTTTCAGCGCATAGGAGCGCGGTAGGAACATTCGGGACGCGTCCACTCTCATTCCTGACTTTTTGCTGCTTCGTTATCGGTGTGCTCTCTTGCCTGGGGCGAACTGAGGAAAACCGTCTGTCCCACGGCCAGTCTACCAGTCCGAATGACGGCCCCGTAGATGCCCGCGTTGTTCTGGTTCCTGCCAACGATCGCTTTCATTATCCCCGGAGTAGACCCGGCTGAATCGGGATCAAGGTTGACCATTGAACAGCGCAGGTCACGCATGGTGACGGCGACAGCCGGTCCATCATGGTTGCCGAATGAGAGCGTTCCACCCAGCCACTCGTCTTCTTGGAATGGAACAGGTTGCAATAGGCGAACCGCAATATTCGGCCGGAAGCGACGCACGTCCAGGCTGCTGCCTACCAAGCGTCCAATCTCGTCGATGGTGCTGAGGGCGATGACGGAGATGGCCGCTTCATCGAAGATGCCGTTCTTCAACTGCATCATCTGCACGGCCGCGCCATGGCGACGCCCGACGTCATTGGCCAAATCCTCGCCGAAGATGGACATCACTTCGCCATCGGGGGTGCGAACATGCGAAGGGAGCTCTTCCGGAGCACCGTGTTCGCATAGCGGAACATACCGGAGCAGGTCAGGGAGTTTGCTTGCGGTTAGCCAGGGGATCCCGCTACGGTTGTCAACCCGCCGGAACGCGAAACGCCTGTCGCCATCGAGTCCCTGCCACCCGAGGTTGGCAGAGTCGAGTTTTTCGCCCGCCATGGACTTTACGGGATAACGGAAGATCGACTCTACATGTCCGATGGCTGTGAGCATGCTGGGAAATCTTACTTTCGGGCGGGTTCTACGGGCGAGGACGCCCGTAGTTCCCTGGGACAACAGATTTCAACTTTGTGCTAACGCGAAAAGAAAGTGCACCGACACCGGATCGTTAAGCCGGTTTTACTACCCTTGATCCCTTCAGCGCGTAGTACAGGATGTACAGATAGCACACGGCGGGAAGGACGAAGGCATGATGAATGCCGATTCGATCTGCCAATCCACCCTGCAGCCACGGGATGATGGCGCCGCCGACAATCGCCATGATCAGCATGCCAGAGCCATCACCGGTTTGCGGGCCCAGTTCGGCGATGCCGAGGGTGAATATGCTGGGGAACATAATAGAGTTGAAGAAGCCTACGAGAATAATGCTCCACATTGCGACGTGGCCGGTGGTGAGGATACTGGTTACCACCAGCGCGCAGGCCATGACGGCGGCGACTCCTAGCAGGATCTGAGTTCGGACTTTCTGTAAGATCGCTGATCCGATGAAGCGTCCGACCATCGCGCCGCCCCAGTAGAACGCGACAAAGTGAGCCGCCACCTTCTCCGGGATATTTCCAATATACGGCTGGCTAAAGTAGTTCACCAGGAAGCTACCAATCGAAACCTCTGCGCCGACGTAGGTGAAGATTCCGATCGCACCAAGCACGAGATGACGGTACTTCCAAAGGCTGGTAGTTGGCTTGTCTTTGGACGCGCCGTGATGCTCCGCGGTGGCCATGGGCGGCAATTTCACAAGGGCGATGATTATTCCCAGAACCACGAGCGCAAGCCCGAGTCCGAGGTAGGGCATCTTGACGCTGGCTGCCTCATGCAAACGGTAGGCCTGCAACGCCTCTCCCGACATCTGGCGAACCTCGTCCAGAGTCTTTGGCGCGCTGCTCAAGATCAACCACGCACCAAAAAAAGGTGCGATGAAGGTACCTAACGAGTTGAACGCCTGGGTGAGATTCAAGCGGCTCGACGCGGTTCGCGGGGGACCAAGCACGGCGACATATGGGTTCGCAGAGACCTGCAGGATTGTCATGCCGGCGGCGAGGACAATCAGCGCACCGAGGAACAAGGGGTAAGACGGGACGCTGGCTGCAGGAATGAACAGGAATGCCCCCAACCCCATGGTCATGAGACCAAGCACCATGCTGCGCTTGTATCCGACCCAGTCGATCAGCTTGCCAGCCGGTAACGAGAACACAAAATACGAAGAGAAAAAGGCGAACTGGATGAGCATGACCTGCGCATAATTCAGGTCGAAGATCGGCTTAAGGTGGGGAACCAGAATGTCATTGAGACAGGTGAGAAAGCCCCACATGAAAAACAAGCTGGTCACTACCGCCAGCGCCCCGCCGTAGGCCTGAGTTGGCTGCTGAGTTGTTGTAGTTCCGGCCGGCTGTACGTTTGTGATGGCCATGGGTTCAGGAGGCTCCTGTTCTTTATGAATGCTTTACAAAATCGTTATTTCACGATGCTGTTCAGCTCAGCATCTTATCGCGAAACGGCAGTCGGAGGTTAAACAATTCCCCCGTCTGCTGCCCTTGCTCTCCCGTGATTCGTCTTCGTGTGCCGGACCGCGAACAGCACCGAACAACTGCGGCAACCTTGAGCTCACGGGCGCTTCGGCAAAATTGTCTTTAAAACGAAGCGGCAGTTCTCGCCACTCGGGTACGAATCATAAAGCTTCAGCTGTTATTGCGATAGGCCGATTATGCAGGGGTAACGGGGGTAGTACCCGGGGGCACAGCACGATGCGTACGCAGGCAACGGGCTACGGCTCGGCCCTTTGCGTGGGGTCGGTGAACACGAGCGTCTGGAGAGTGTGCATTTTCTGCCCCGGCATGAAAAGGTCGAGCAACAACTCTTGGGCGGTGGGCACAGTGAGCTCAACGTCGTAAGTTTCCCCGACCGTGATTGGCAGTTGGGCCTTGCCCGTTAGAACCGTCGATGCGGGCAGATCAGCTCCGTCTTTGGCTATCGGCCGCCATGATGCGAAGCCATTCATGCTGTGCAGCGAGACCTGCATCGCCTGGTTGTTTGTCGAGATGTTGATGAACCTGAAGCGGTACTTCTTTCCGGCCTGCAGATAAAGCGGCTTACTTTGCGGGGTTCCGTTGATCAGCGCAATCTGGTGCAGGCCATCGAAATCCCCGATGCTGAATACAAACGGCAAGTCGGAGGCGGGGTCGTACTTATCGCCTTGAGGCAGGACGATGAGCGGACCGTAGACTCCATTGGTGAGCTGCGCTTCATCGTGCCAATGCGTGTGATAGATGAACGTTCCGGCGCGAGGCGGTGTCATTTGCGCAACGAAGGAGGCGCCGGGCGCGATCGACGGTGTCACCTGCCGGTCGGCGCCACTCCATCCCGGAACGCCGTCATAGTAGCTTTCCAGTTCAATACCGTGCCAGTGAATCGCGGTCGGTACCTGCATTCTGTTCACGATTTCGATTTCCACCGGCTCTCCGCGGGTGAGAACAATCGGGGCGCCGATCAAGCCTGGCTCGGGAAGAGCGGCGGCCGGCTGGCGAAGATCACGAAGCTGCAATGCGAACCGAGGTCTGCCGGGACGTTCGCTCACGAGGAGTTGCAGCTTGCGCTCCGCACGCCATGGTTTCTGTTGTCGTGTCCCGCCAGGGGACGGCACGGTTATGCCGAGCACGAGCTGTCCCATGCCGGCGGCATCGTTCATGGAGGCGTGACCAGCATCCGCCGAGGCGTTTCGGACGACAAGACCGGGAAGCGTCGGGATCACGGGCGGATTCATGTGAACGACCATATGACAATGGAACAGCCACTGGCCGGGTCTATCGGGCGACCAGCTCATGTCGAACGTTTCGCCTTGCGAGATCCGCTGAGTTACGACGTTCGGGCGGGCGTCTCCCTCATAAGTCTGCAGTTTGCCGTTTCTGTTGAACGCATCAATCCGGTAGTAAAAACCGTGTAGATGGAGAGCATGAGGTTCGTTGGTCGCATTGATCCATCGCCAACGGACAGGCTGGCCTACCTGATATTGAAAATGCTGGGTGTAAGGCCAGGATTTGCCATTGATCGTTGCCAGAGTCTGCAGAGAAGCAATCCCCGCATGTTCCGAGATCATTTCGAGGACGAATATTTCGTCCTGCGGCTTCGTCCCGGGTGGATCAACGACGAAGGCGCCGGTTAACTCTGCGTCGACGCCGTATCGCAGCTTAACGTCATTGACTTCTGACGAACCCCAGTAGAAGAAGAGTCCGGGGATGCTGGCTTGGAAGTCAACTTGTCCGGTTGCGCCGGGCGCAAGCGGCAAGGCATGTTCGCTGGTTGAAGCGGGGTCTTGCAGGCCACGCACCGTGATCGCGACGGGCAGAGAATTATGCAAGGCGACGTGAATCTGTGTGCCTTGCGGGACGCGGATGAGAGGCCCGGGATTCTGAAGCGGTTTGCCAGCTTCGCCAAATGCGTAGACAGACAGTGCCATCCCGTCTTCACGTTCCGGATGCCAGTCGCCTTTCGCGATTTCGAGTTGCAGGGTGAGGACTCCGTTGCGAAGTAGTCCAGCCGGCGAATGGTTCTGGTTTGCCTGAATCGGAGGAAGCGAATCGTTCGACAGGCAAAAACCGGCCACCGAAAGGAAGAGGGGGACAAATAAACGAAAATACCTGCCCGGGCCCATAGAAGACGCCATCGTGCAAAACAACTTACGCCGCCGCTCCTCCCGAGTAAAGTCTCCAAGCGAGTTCGGAACGTGGATTCCGGTGGTCAGCGCCTGCGTGCACAACCGGGCAAAGACTCGTTGCGGATCGCGGGTAAGCACGAGTAAGCTCCTCAGCCATGAAAATCCGGACGTCTCATTTCGGGATGGCGCTCGCGTTCCTGATAGCAACCGCATGCTTCGGCTTGGCTCAGCAGGTTCCGCAACCAACCGAAGGCGATTTCGTTGTTAAGAATTTCCACTTTCGCTCGGGCGAAGTTCTGCCCGAGCTGCGGCTGCACTACGCAACCTACGGCAAGCCGGTGACTGGCGCGGATGGTCGGGTTAAGAATGCGGTCATCGTATTGCATGGGACGACGGGCTCAGGGCAGCAGTTTGTGAACGAGCGGTTCGCCGGCGTGCTGTTCGGCGGTGGCCAGCTGCTGGATGCGACGAAGTACTTCATCATCCTTCCGGATTCAATAGGCCATGGGAAATCCAGCAAGCCGAGTGACGGGCTGCGCATGAAGTTTCCTCACTACGACTACGGCGACATGGTGGAAGCGCAATACGAGCTGCTGCGCCAGGGCCTAAAAGTAAACCACCTGCGCTTGGTCATGGGTACGTCGATGGGCTGCATGCATTCCTGGATCTGGGCTGAAACACACCCCGACTTTATGGACGCGGTCATGCCTCTGGCTTGCCAACCGGTGGCGATCGCCGGGCGCAACCGCATGATGCGGAAGATGATCATGGATTCGATCCGCGATGATCCGGCCTGGGCGGGCGGCGAATACAAAGCGCCTCCCGTGAGCGGACTACGGAGCGCTCTTTATATCCTTCTGGTGATGGGTAGCAGCCCGTTACAGATGCAAAAGGAGTACCCCACCCGGGAACAGGCCGACGACTACCTGGATAGGTTTGTAAAAACGAGAATGCAAGGCATCGACGCCAACGACTGGCTATATGCATTCGATGCATCCCGCAACTACGATCCCTCATCGAAGCTCGATCAGATTCTTGCCCCCGTGGAATTCGTTAACTCGGCGGATGATCAGATCAATCCGCCGGAATTGGGTATTGCCGAACGCGAGATTAAGAAGGTAAAGCGCGGCAAATTTGTTTTGCTGCCGATCACCGAGGAAACCCGCGGACACGGCACTCACACGCTCGCAGCAGTGTGGAAGCAGTACTTAGAGGAACTGTTAGCCACCAGCGAACGGTGAGCGAGGGACCGTCGTCTCACAGAGAATCCGGGCAATTCACCGGACATTCACAGTGTATTCATCAGTCGTTAACAATCCGCCAATAGGATTCGAGCTTCTCGACATCCCCTACTAGCAGGACGCTCTTTTGCAAGAGATTGATCCAAGTCCGCGGATTCAACAACTCTACGGAGGAACAATGAAGCGAGTTACAGCATTTGTGCTGTCGTGTGTGCTGACGAGCAGCGCCTTTGCCGCCCCCGCGCCCCAAGCGGCGACAACGAAAATCACGAAGACCAAAACTAGCCGCGCGAAGACGGCGGGTAAATCGGTGACGGCCTCCGATCTGCAGGCATTGAAGGACGCGATCGCGGCCCAACAGCAGCAGATCCAGCAGCTACAGCAGCAACTGCAGACCCGCGATCAGGCAGTACAGGACCTACAGCAGAAGCTGGACCAGAACACCGCGGCCGCCACGCAAGCGCAACAGAAAGCTGATCAGGCTGCGTCGCAGACATCGCAGCAAGAGCAAGCAGTCTCTTCGCTCAAGAGCGATGTCTCGGATTTGAAGCAGAATGTCACCAGTACCGCCCTGACCGTCCAAGACGAGCAAAAGCGAGTGAACCAAGCGATCGAGAGTCCCCTGGCGCTTCATTACAAAGGCATCACACTTACGCCAGGCGGATTCATGGCGGCAGAAAGCGTATGGCGAAATCGAGCCCTTGCAGCCGACATCAACACACCGTTTAACTCAGTTCCATTTGGCGGGGCGAACGCCAGCCACATGTCGGAATTTTTCGGTTCCGGCCGGCAGTCGCGAATTGCGATGCTGTTTGAAGGCAAGCTCAAAGGGGCGAAGATCGGCGGATATTACGAGGCCGACTTCCTGTCCGCGGGCGTGACCTCCAACAGCAACCAGAGCAACAGCTACACGTTGCGTCAGCGACAATTCTTCGGACAAGCGGCGCTGGACAATGGATGGGCTTTCACCGGCGGCCAGATGTGGAGTCTGGTCACCGAAACCAAGAAGGGCTTGGACAACCGCAGCGAAGCTTTGCCGATGACGATCGACCCGCAATACACGATCGGCTTTAGCTGGGCGCGCCAATTCGGGTTTCGCGTGACGAAGAACTTCAACGACAAGTTCTGGATGGGCTTTGCGGTTGAGAACCCGCAGACCACGTTCGCGGCGCACGGACAGAACAACAACTTCCTTTTGGGTTCGCTCGGGAGCAGCGGCGGACTATATAACGCGTTCAATGGGAATTACTCATTCAACGAGAGCCCTGACGTGATCGTTAAGCTGGCTGCAGAGCCCGGCTTCGGCCACTACGAAATTTTCGGTATTTACAGCAGCTTCCGTGACCGGATCTTCCCCTGTGCGACGGCGGGCGCAACAGCGATCTGTAATGGCGTCACGGGGCCTTCCGCGGCGGGCGCTTCCAATGACACGCGGGCCGGCGGCGGTGTAGGCGCTAACGCCCGGGTATCTGTGTACAAGAAGCACATCGATCTCGGTGCGCACGTACTGCTTGGCACTGGCATCGGACGATATGGAACCGGTGGCTTGCCTGATGCGACCGTACGGCCGGATGGCACCCTGGCCCTGATCAAGAGTTACCAGGCGTTAGGCACGATTGAATGGCATGACAAGAAACTAGATGTTTACTTGAACGGTGGTGGCGAGTACGCCGGCCGAACCTCGTACTTCAATCCTGTAACCGGAAAGACCGAAGGGTACGGCGACAATTTGTTCGTCAACTCGGGATGCGGCAAGGAACCGGTGCCGGGTGCTGGAGGCTTCACGCCTGGATCTCTGGGTAGTTGCACGGGGGACACACGCCTGCTTCTGGAAGGGACAGCTGGACTGTGGTATCGAATCTACAACGGCCCTTATGGCCGCATACAATTCGGTCCGCAGTATTCCTATGTGTCGCGGGGCACGTGGTCAGGGGCAAGCGGGATCCCGGGGCTGGGATATCAGCCTAAGGGTGTCGACAATATGGTCCTGACTTCGTTCCGCTATTACCTCCCGTAGCGATCCGATCCCTATTCTGGTTCCGAGACCACGGATTTCCGGTATGGAAGAGAGTTGACCTCCGGGAATCCGTGGTTTTCTCTTGTGGGTCGTCAAGTCCTGTCATTGCAGGTTGTCGCGAGTGTCGGTATCATCCGCCGTCATGAGAGCGCTGACTTTGTGGTTGGTAGTTTGTCTGACGGTTTCGGCGTGGGCGCAGGGCACAAGCAAAGACGTCGATGCGGTTCTACCTGCCGCCCACTCGTTTTATATCGATTTGCATGAACATCCGGAGTTGTCTTCGAACGAAGTGCAGACGGCTGCGAAGCTGGCCGACAGACTCCGCAGGCTTGGCTACGAAGTCACAGAGCACATCGGCGGCACAGGTGTAGTGGGCATCCTGAAAAATGGTTCTGGCCCGGTGGTGATGCTTCGAACCGAGCTGGACGCCTTGCCAGTCGAGGAGAAAACGGGACTGCCGTACGCCAGCAAGGTTCGGGTGAAGGATGAGTCTGGGCAAGAGGTCTCCGTCATGCACGCATGCGGGCATGATGTCCACATGGCGGCGCTGCTGGGGACTGCGGAGGCCATGGCGAACAGTCGGAATACGTGGCACGGAACCCTCATGTTGATCGGCCAGCCCGCTGAGGAAACCATTTCTGGCGCAAAGACAATGATCGCGGACGGTTTCCTCAAGCGGTTCCCGAAGCCGGATGTCGGGGTGGCGCTGCACGTCGGCAATTCACTTGCAGCCGGACAAGTGGGATTGACGTCCGGCGCTTACGACGCCAACGCCGATTCCTTGCGTATTACGATTTATGGAAAAGGTGGGCATGGCGCCGCGCCGGAGACTGCGATCGATCCAATCGTCATCGCGGCGAGGGCAATCCTCGCTCTCCAGACGATTCCGTCGCGTGAGGTAAGGCCAGGAGAGCCGGTGGTGGTCACCGTAGGCTACGTGCATGCTGGCACGAAGAACAACATTATCCCCGACCAGGCGCAACTTGGGTTGACTGTGCGTACATTCAAATCTGAGGTCAGGAAACAGGTTTTAGCCTCGATTCAACGCATCACCAGAGCCGAGGCGCAAGCGGCAGGCGCGCCGCGCGAACCGCTCATCGAGGAGTATGAATCAACCGATTCCGTCTACAACGATCCGGCACTGTTCCAGCGATTACGACCGGTGTTGGAGATGGCTTTAGGTAAGAAGAATGTCATCATGGAACCGCCGATCATGCCGTCGGAGGACTATTCCTATTTCGTGGAGCAGGGAATTCCATCTTTATATTTCTCCTTGGGAGGCGCGGATCCGGCGAAGTTGGAGGCGGCCAAGGCTGCGGGAGAACACCTGCCGTCCAACCATTCTCCCTTTTTCGCGCCGGATGTTGATCCCGCTTTGCGAACCGGGATAACAGCCGAGCTGGCGGTGTTGCGCAATCTATTCAGTAGCTCGCCCGAGGAGCTTCACAAGCTGACACAGAGCGCGCCGCCGAATTCCGCACAGTAAGGCTCATCGCGTGTTCAAATTTTTGCATGGCCGGAATTCTTTAAAGTGCACGTTTCTCTGCATCTAAAATCGATAACAGCACTCCTGGATTCGAGGACGTCCAAGTGAAGCCGGGTATCGGAGTACATCGCGGTTGGGTCGCGACGGGGGGCCTCTCGGTCGTTCTGTTTGCCGTCGTATCGCTGCTCTCGACGGTTCCTTTCGTTCGTGAATGGCAAATCCGGCTGAGCGACACGTTTTTTCAAGTCGCCCCAATCCCGCGACACCCTTCACCGGTAACCGTGGTGATCATTGATGATCGTAGCTTGCAGCAGTACGGTCGGTGGCCGTGGTCGCGGGAGTTGCTGGCGAAGATGACTGAAAAGCTCGCAGCAGCGGGTGCGGGCCCGATCGGCTTTGACATCCTGCTGTCGGAGCCGCAATCCGCTGATGTCGACCAACATCTTGCGAAGGCGTTCCAGGCAGCGGGCCACGTCGTCCTGGTTGATAAGATTTCCAACTTTGCGGATGGTCCTGGCTGGGTCGAACCTCTTGCGGCATTCTCACAGTCCGCGCCGGTCGGACACGCGCAGGCCGTACTCGACCTCGACAGTATCTGCCGCAGGTTTCCACCGCGAGAATTGTCCGTAACCGGATCGCGCTGGGCGTTTGCGGTGGAAGTAGCGCGGCAGACTGATCAAAAGCGGGCTTCGGAGTTTCTCTCGGCGTATGGGGTTCCTGTCACCGACGATGCTTCGCGGGTGAGCGTTGCACGGCCGGTTCTGGTGCGAATCCCGTTCCGGCGGGACGGTGTTCCTACGATTTCCGCCGGTCGAATTCTCGGCGAGTTCGATCCCAAACTGGTTGCAGGACGGCCCATCCTGGTCGGCTTCGGGTCAACCGAGATAGGCGATCGTTTAAGCACTCCGCTTTCGACTGAGGTCCCAGTGCCGGGGGTTGAAGTTCACGCCCAGATACTGGATGGAATTTTGACGGGACGCCGGTTGTTCGACCTTCCGTTGTGGGGAACAGCGGTCATCGTGTTGTTGACCTGCATGGCCGCGGTTTTCGTCTTCCGGAAAGGACGTCGACCCACGGTGATTGCGGTCCTGGTGCTCGCCTGCTGTGCGCTGGTTTACAGCGTCTGCGTGGCCGTGTTTCTCGTGTTCTCGCGGTTTGCGCCGGTCGGCCCCATGATGTTGGCGACGGTCCTGGCTCCCTCGCTGGTCTATACGGCAGAGTTCGTCGCGGTCGATCGCAGCCTGGCTCGTCAACTTCGCAGTCTGCGCGCCTTTCTGGCTGTTCGCAAGGAAGTTCCCATGCCCCGGGGCAGCAATCTCTCATGGCGTCTGGAACTGCTGCAGAACCTCCAAACTGAACTCGGTTCATTGTACGAACTACATCGCGTGTTGCTGGAATCCACGCAAGACCTGGTCGCGATCTTCGACGTTTCGGGCAAGCTGCTGCTGAAGAACCAGCCGTTCAGCACCGCGTTGCGGATCGAAGAGCGCGGCGGATTCTCGCTCGGCGAATTACGCGCGGAATTAAAGGTCAGCGAAGACGCCCCTCTGGTCACGATTGAGGGCAGGGAAGAGGGCGAGGTTTATCTCGAAGGCCAACTCTATTCACTTCGGGTTGCGCCGCTGCCGCCAACGAGTGTGTCGCCTGCAGGCGGAACTATCGTGACACTGGTTAGCCTTCGAACCCGCGTGGAACGAGACCGGGCGCGGGCGGAGGCGCTTGGATTCATCACCCATGAGTTACGCACGCCACTCGCCTCGATACACGGATTTGCCGACATGATCCGGCGGGATCCCGCAACACCGGAATCAGAAGGAGCCGCGGAGACGATTTATCGCGAAACGAAACGTCTACTGGCGCTGATCAGCAGCTACCTCGACGTTCTACGACTCGATGCCGGAGCAAAACCATTAACTACGCATATCATCGATCTGGAGTCGTTGGTTTTGCAGGTGTTCGAAATCCTCCAACCATTGGCGAATCAGGCGGGAATGACCCTTATGTTCGAAAGCCCCGAGCCGATCACGCTCATGGGAGACGCGCCGCTCATCACGGGAGCAATCCTGAATCTGGTGAGCAACGCGATTAAATATGGGCGAGCGGGGACGGAGATCAAAGTGTCTTGCCGGGCATCAGCTCACGAGGTAGTTGCGAGTGTACGGAACGTAGGGCAGCCCATCTCCAATCGCGAAATCCCCCGGCTGTTCGATCCCTATTATCGGGCTACGGCAGCAGAGAATAGCAAGACCGGGTGGGGATTGGGCTTAGCATTCGTCAAGCGCATTGTGGAGAAACACGGAGGTTCGGTGAAAGTGATCAGCGCGAATGACGCTACGGTATTCGAAATGCATTTGCCGAATGAATCTGAGGTACAAGCCAACGTGGCCAGGAGTACGCTATGAAGGTGAGTCGCTTCATTACCGTCCTAGTATTGGTTGCGATGTTATGGGCAACGGCTGCAGCGCAGAATCCAGATTCCGCGAGCTTGCCGGTCGGGTCGGCAATCCTTGCTGACTTTGGCAGCGATCTCACTTTGCACGCTCCCAGTGGATCTGTGCTCGACCCGGTTCGAGGAATGGTGCTCGAAGCGGAGAGTGCCATCGATACCGGCAAGAACAATGCTTTGCTGAACCTGCAGGACGGATCCCAGGTCCTGGTGAAGGCACACAGTCACGTGGTGCTGAAAGACCCTAGGCAGGACCAGGGGTTTTCGCTGCAGCTGGCAATTGGGAAGCTTGTTGCAAAAGTAAAAAAACGCCTTGGAAATTCACCCTCTTTCCGCATGGGCACGCCGACGGCGGTAATCACCGTGCGGGGAACCAGATTCGAAGTGGAAGTCGACAAAAAGCAGCGGACAAGGGTCGAGGTATTCGAAGGTCTGGTGGAGGTCCGGAGCGTCGGGCCGGTGCTCGGTGCGGTCATGCTCAGGCCAGGGTATCTGACGCGGGTTGCGGTAAACCGCGAGCCTGAGAAACCGCGGGAAAGCATGGATCGCGAGCGTGGCGCCAACGTCGGACCGGGCGGAGCGTTAAGTGACAATCGGGCGGAGCAGCCGGGCCGCCCAGACGGACAAGAGCGGGGCGGGAGGGAAGCTGGTGAAAGAGACGATGATCACTAGCGCGTACAAAAAACTGCGCTGCGATCGGGAGCCGACCGCAGCGCGATTGCTTGCTTCATTGGGTATCTAGAAAACTTACTGCTCGCCGCCGGAAGCATTGCTTCCCCACATGGCGTTACTTCCCCACATCGCATTACTTCCCCACATGGCGTTGCTCGCCCAGATGCTGTCAAAACCATCCGAAGTGCTCGAACCCCACATGGCATTGCTTCCCCACATGGCGTTACTTCCCCACATTGCATTTGTGCCGGAGGTGGACGATGTCGTCATGAATTGTGAACTTCCCCAGACTGCCGAGGTCGTCCAGGCAAGCGATGTGTTCCAGACGGTCGTGGAGTCTGACGACATGTATACGTTTCCAGAATTGGAGTCGTATACCGCGGTCGGAGACTTCGCGCTACGCGTCGCCACATCCGTGCTGGCCAGCGCGGCTTCCACGTCCAGATATCCTGCGCCAATCGTAAAGACATCGTACTGAGACGTGTAGGTGACTCCCGTGGTGGGATCAGTCACGCTGCTGGAAGCAGGGAAGGATTTCCATGCAGTTTTCATCAGGCGTGCTTTTACCTGATCGGGTGTGAGAGCAGGACTCTTTTGCAGGAGGTCGGCCACCGCACCGCTCACGACGCCCGCCGCCATGCTTGTACCGCTCAAGGAGAAATAGCTGGTCGAGGCTGAACTGCTGCCTCCCACGAGATAGAAGCTATATGGGACGCGGTTTCCGGGATACTGATTGAACAAAGTTCCGGGAGCTTCCAGAGAGACCAGGAGATTCCCCGGAGCAACCAGATCGGGTTTCACGATGTGGTCAACGGCGGTGGGCCCCTTGGAACTGTAGCTTGCGATCAAGTCATCATTGCGAGTCGGCGTACCCATTGGCTTCATCGCACCGACGGTGATCACATAAGGATCGTTGGCCGGGGACGTGATTGTCCCATACCCGCCCGTCGGGAGATAGCGTCCGTTATTGCCTGCGGCGACGACGACAACAATTCCATTCTGCCAGGCAACTTCTACGGCGCGGCAAACAGGATCCAACTGGTAGCTTTCGTACACCGGGCGTCCCAGAGAAAGATTCATCACTCGGATGTTGAAGAGCGGCTTCAGCGCGATCGCCTGTGAGATGGCAGCCAAGACTGCGCTGTCCGTTCCCATTCCGTTCTGGTCGAGAACCCGCAGGTTGATCAGGTTAGCGGCGGGCGCAATCCCTTCGAAAGTTCGCTTGTACTTTGAACCTGTCGAACTTGCGCCGTTTCCGGCGATCAGTCCGGCAATGTGGGTTCCGTGCCCGTATTGATCGGAAGTGCTCAAAGTGCCTGGTACGAAGCTCTGGCTATACACAACCCGGGACAGGCCGAGCAGGCCACCGTTCAAATCAGGATGGCTATTGATACCGCTGTCTATGACGGCGATGCCGATGCCTTTACCGGTGTATCCGGACTGCCAAGCCGCAAACGCGTTCACGGCAGGGGCGGCGTTGCTCAAGCTAGGCGTCAGTGTGCGGTCCAGACTGATGTATTTCACATTGGTCTGGTTGGACAGAGAAAGAAGATTCGAGATTGGCAGGTCGGCGACGACCGCATTCAGCAAGGGAATCGAATTGATGATCGATCCTAGCAGACCAGTGAGCGACTTCAGGTCCAGCAAGCTTGGCGGCTGATTGTACTGCACGACAACCCGCGCCCTGGTTCCAGAATACTTTTGAAGATCGGGGGAAATCTTCGAAATATCAGCAAAGGCAGCAGTCGCTGTCGCAGTTAGCAGCAGAACGATAAGTAACTTCTTCATTCGCTTAAGCCCCGAAACGGACGCGAAGTACCCGCGATAGGCGGGCTATCGCTATAGCAATATGCAACAGGGGTGCCGAGAGGCCGGGTAATGTCATCAATGGGTTACGGACCAACGGCTGTCGGGTGAGGACAAACTGTCCGCGGAGGCGCGTTTTTGCTGCGTCAGGTTGTCCGGGTCATGTGGACGAAATCAATCGCGAGAATAGCGGCTGGAATGCACGTAAGTTGCTGATGAAGAACGACTACACGATCGTAACCAGCGATGGTGATTTTCGCACCATATAAGGAGGATGTTCGGCAACAATTTGATGGGATGGCACGGGGAAACCAAGTAGGGGCCAACGTGTTTGTTGCCGTGATGTCGGCAGCTGCGGTGGGCTGCTTTGTTTTGGGAGTCCTCCACTGGGAATGCCACGATCCCGTTAAGTTTCTGTGCTACCTGGCGCTTGCGATTGCGGCGTCGTTCCTCAGAATCAAATTGCCCGGCGTTAACGGTACGTTGTCGGTCAATTTCCTGTTCATCCTCCTAGGGGTTTTGGAACTGAGCCTGGGTGAGACGCTATTGCTGGGCGTTGCGGAAGTGTTTGTCCAGTCGCGTTGGCGATCGTGGAAGAATCTTCGTCCGATTCACGTAGTTTTCAATGCTTCACAGTTTGCGGTGGGAACGGCTGTCGCGTATGCGACGTACCGGGTGGTTATTCACTATGCCTCTATCGCGAGCCAACCGCTGGCATTGATGGTGGTGGCGATCACGTACTTTGGCTTCAATACCCTCGCCGTCGCATTCATTGTTCGATTGTCCGAAGGCAAGCCGGTTCTGAAGGTGTGGTCGGAGTCATATTTGTGGACGCTCCCCTATTACTTGGCGGGAGCGGCCATCACCGGCCTGATCAGCTTCCTCAACAGTCGGATTGGGTGGCAATCTTCGCTGCTGGTGTTTGCTCCTGTTTACCTGATGTACCGCTCTTACCGTCTGTACATGGGAAAGCTGGAGTGGGAGAAGAAACACGCGGAGGAGGTGTCCAGGATTCACCTGCGCACGATCGAAGCTCTGGCATTGGCGATCGAAGCCAAAGACCACACCACGCACGAGCATCTGCAGCGGGTGCGGGTGTACGCGATGGAATTGGCGAAGGAGTTAGGTCTGAACGAGGCGGAGACGGAGGCGTTGCAGGCGGCGTCCGTGCTCCACGACATCGGCAAACTGGCTGTTCCCGAACACATCATCTCGAAACCAGGAAAGCTGACGCCAGAAGAATTCGAAAAGATGAAAGTGCACCCTATTGTTGGCGCAGAGATTCTGGAGCAGGTCGACTTCCCCTATCCGGTGGTTCCGATCGTGCATTCCCACCACGAAAAATGGGACGGCAGCGGATATCCGGATGGATTGAAAGGCGAAGCCATTCCGATTGGCGCCAGGATTCTGGCCGCGGTGGATTGCCTGGATGCCCTGGCCTCCGACCGCCAATACCGACGGGCATTGCCACTGGACGAAGCCATGGCACGCGTGGAGGCAGAAGCGGGGAAGAGTTTCGACCCGCGCGTAGTCGAAATCTTGAAACGGCGTTATGTCGAGCTGGAACGCATGGCGCATGAGCAGCCGGTTCCAGTCGCGGTGAAGCTTTCCAAGGACGTCAAAGTGGAGCGTGGATCGGCGCCGGCCGCAGGGTTTGCCGAATCCACCACACCTTCTCCGACTGCGCCGGAAGTTTTAGAAGACTTCGTTTCGCAGATCGGCGCCGCGCGTGAAGAAGCCCAATGCCTTTTCGAACTAAGCCAGGAACTAGGTTCGTCGCTAAGCCTCGATGACACACTCTCGATGCTCGCGGTACGGGTCAAGAGGGTGATCCCATTTGATGCGATGGCGATTTACCTGGTCAGGGACGGTATCCTGGTCCCGCAATTTGTCAGCGGAGACAACGCGCGGCTATTTTCGTCATTGCGAATTCCTGTTGGCGAAGGACTGTCAGGCTGGGTCGCGCACAACCACAAGCCAATTCTCAATGGCAATCCGTCGGTCGAGCCGGGATATTTGAACGATCCCACCAAGTACAGCACACTGCGATCAGCGTTGGCGGTGCCGCTGGAAGGAACGGCGGGTACCGTTGCGGTTCTGGCGGTCTATCGCTCACAAGCCGACGGATTCACCAAGGACCACCTGCGGATCCTGATGGCGATCGGGTCGAAGGTCGGACTAACCATCGAGAACACGTTGAAGTACCGCGCAATCAGAGGCACGGCGGAAGCGGACTCGCTTACCGGACTGCCAAATGCGCGCGAGTTGTTTGTCCACCTCGACCGCGAACTTGTCCGGTGTGCGCGTGAGCACGCCAACCTGGTGCTTTTTGTGATGGATTTCGTGGGATTCAAACAACTCAGCAGGCGATTTGGCGAGGAAAAAGCAAATCAGCTGCTGAGGAATTTTGCTGCCGCGCTGAAAGCATCTTGCCGTCCGTACGACTTCATCGCTATGTCCGGAGTGGACGAGTTTGCTGTCGTGGCGCCGGGATGTGAGCAGGAAGATGCGGAGCACGTTGCGAAGCGGCTCAAAGGATTGGCGCGAGACGCCGCGAGAGATTTGGCTGCTGACGTTGAGCTCACGGTTGCCCAGGCGTTTTACCCCACCAGCGGACCGGATGCGGAGCACATGTTGGCGGCAGCTGAAGGCAACCTTCGGCGAATGCAAAATGAAACTGTGCGTCGCACCCAAGAAGCGACTCGACAGGCCCCTCTGAAAAAATGAGGGGACAGGGATTACCTGTCCCCGCGTGTCCTCCCTGATGCCCGGCGATCTTGCTGGGAGCAGAGGGTTATTAGGAAAGTCGCCGACGTGGTCAGCTAGCCATCCTTCTGACTTTCGGTTTTTCGGCAGCGACAGCGTCCGCCTGTTCCGCCTTCGCAATTTTCGGTTCGCGACGCGCGGCTTTGGGCTCAGTCATCAGGTTCAAGCGACGGACGCTGTTCTGGAGCAGCTTGATCTGCGTGCTGAGTTCAGCCAGAGCGGGGTCGAGTTCAGCTTCTCCCCGGCCGTTGACCTCGATATTCACTTCGACGAGTTCCTCGTCTCTGCGGAAGCGCTCGTCTTCGTCATGGCGGCGTGGACGATGATGCAATCTCACGGGAGCAGACTCGATGCCATTGGCGATGACGACGATCTCGTACTCGCCATGCGGTATGTTGCCGACCGTGAAGCGACACGCCTGGTTGGACGCGCCGGTAGCCACGGCCATGGTGCTGAAGTGCGAAGTCCGTGCAAAGTAAACGTGATGGTTATGCACGTTGCGCAGGCGCACCAATGGGTAATTCGTTGCCGGATAGCAATCATCGCCATAAATGTTCGCCTGCGAGAGTCCGTTCAGCTGCTTGCCATGCAGGGTGTAGCGATGCGCGGAGCTGCGATGAACAGAAGTGATATGCGGCCGCCACGAATGGTGCGGGTGTCCAGTGGCGGTATAAACCTGCATGTTGTTGGTGCTGGGGCCGAAGAGCACCTGTCCGGTCGGAAGCAACATCAGGCGGCTCCAAAAGAGCTGCTCATTGTTGTTGGGCGGAGTCGGCGCCTGCGTGATCGTATTTGCAACGGGGTCGTACTCGAAGAACAGAATGGGTTGTCCCCAATTCCCGTTGACGAAATTAGCCCCTGTAAAGAGGACCGTTCCGTTGGGCAATAGGCTGGCGGGACAATCGTTGCTTACGATGGTCTGCCCGCCGACCTTCGGAATGTCCGGACCAGCGATCCAAGTGCCTTGGAGCGTGGGACTTGCCGGCGGGGTATAGATCGCGGTCTTGCCGACACCTCCGCTGTTGGCCGCCCCAAAGTAGATCACTTTCCCGTTGTACATCAGCATGGCGGGACCGATCTCAGCCATGCCGGGATCGACCAGCTGCACCGGGATCGCGCCTTCGTTCTGCCAGGTATTGGTGGCGATGATGTACTTCTCCGCTTGATACGGTGGAAAGCACTGCGCGGTGAGAATGGTGCCGTCGGGCAGCAAGACCCAAGTCTCTTCGTTGGAACGGACGGCCTTCGAAGCAGCCGCCGACCACGTATCGGCGACCGGATCGAAGATCGCGCACTGTGGTGTAGTTAGCGCGCCAATCATGAGGCGTCCATCGGGGAGGATGCAGCAGGAAGCATCCCCTACCATGGTCCATCCCGGCGGGGATGGAATCGGGCTCCAGGTGTCGGTCACGGGATCGTAGATCTCGCCCAGAGTGGTGTCGCCGCCCGCGCCGCTTTGCTCGCCGCCGATGATGACCACGCGGCCGTCGCGCAGGACGCCGGATGCGTAATATCGCCTCCATATGCTCATGTCGGCGAGCGTTGACCACGTGCCATCTACGTAGCTCCCGTGAATATCAGGGGTGAGGGCATGCCAGTGCTGGGTAGCTTCTTCCTGGACCATGATCCTGCCGTCGGTAAGCAACATCATGGTGCTTGTGTTGAAGGTTGGCTGTTGGACGAGAGGTTGCCATGTTCCAGCCATAGAGTATTCTCCTTTGCTTGGAATTCTGAGAGGGCCTTCAGACTGCAATTGCCTGGCGGCAACGTTTCTGATAGTCAGTGCGATGAGCACGTTGACGTCCGTTCCCTGTGACTTGTTTCTTCTCGTGAGATTTCAAACGGTTGCCGTGACAACCAATGCGGAACAAGCAGGTGGGATTAATTTCCGAGATAGAGGGACTATCTCAATGGATAGTACGGAGGCCGGCCGAGTGGAGTGACACGGGGGGCCCCGTCACGCCTGTCGTTTAAGCAAGTGTAACGCGCGAGGACTGATCACAAATGTACCTACCAGCCGTCCAAATCATGCTGTGGCAACTAGGATGGTGCGAATGATCAAAAGCCCCTTGCATCACGCGTTCTATGTTGTCGTATGCGCAGCCCTTATGACCGGCATCACAGATGCATCTGCGGCACAACTCACTCAGCGTGATTTGGAAGCTTGGCTGGACGGGTTCATCCCGTACGCGCTTCAACAAGCCGACATCGCAGGTGCAGTCATCGTGGTAGTCAAAGACGGCCACGTATTTCTCAAGAAAGGGTACGGTTACGCGGGTGTGGCGCGACGTCTTCCAATGGACCCAGACCGAACAATCATTGGAGTCGGCTCGGTGTCAAAGTTATTTGCCTGGACCGCTGTTTTGCAATTGGTCGAGAGCGGCAAACTTGATCTCGATCGTGACATCAATGCCTACCTAGACTTCAGAGTTCCATCTACCTTTCCAAAGCCAATCACATTACGGGATTTGATGACTCACTCTGCCGGGTTTGCCGGGAGAGAGTTTAGGCAAGTATCCAATGGCACGGCGCGTGGTCTCGAGGCCTACCTGAAAGGCACTCCCGTACCAGACCGGATTTACGAACCCGGGACTGTGCCGGCCTATTCAAATTATGGTGCGATGCTCGCCGGCTACATCGTAGAGCGCGTTTCGGGCGAGGCGTTTCCCGACTACGTGGAACGGCATATCCTCCGCCCATTGAAGATGGACCACTCGACATTTCATCGACCACTGTCGGCGGAGTTGCAGAAAGAGCTATCGCAAAACTATCGCGTTGGTTCGGAACAAGCGAATGCCCCAGAGAATGAGGAACCGGCTGGCGATCCGTCCGGGCATCTCGTAACCACGGCAGACGACATATCGCGGTTCATGATCGCGCACTTGCAACAAGGCCGATACGAAAACGTTGAAATTCTCCAGCCAACGGCCGCCACAGCAATGCACACTCTGGCGTTTAAACCGCCTCCCGTCATAAACGGTATGACGCTAGGGTTCTTCCGCATGGATCGCAACCAGCACACGATCATCGGTCATCCAGGAGACATCGCGAGCTTCCACGCCGACCTGGAGCTACTACCCGATGACGATCTCGGCGTCTTTGTGGCCCTCAATAGCGATGGGCTGGATGTTGGTCCGCTGACGGCTTCGAACTCGATGCGGTTTTCACTTGCACAAGGCTTTATGGACCGCTATTACCCCGCCGTGAAAACCGTTGAGCCTGCCACGACGGCGACTGCGAAGAGTCATGCTCAACTCGCAGCCGGGGAATATTGGGTCTCTCAGCAGGTCGGTCCTAATTTCATGCAGGCTGTGTGGCTTTTTGCCGAGTATTTCAGTCTCAAAGTTTCAATCCGGGCAAATGACGACGGCACGATTACCACTCCTGGATTCTTGAACTTTCTCACCGGACGGCCGCAGAGTTGGCGTGAGGTTGGTCCCTTCAGTTGGCAGGAAGTAGGCGGCGAGAGCAAGCTACAGATGCTGGTCCAAGGCGGTCGCGTGAAAGCCTTTGCAAAAAGTGACGTGCTTGCGGCCTTCGACTTTCAGCGGCCTTCAACCCTACGGTCTGCGGGACTGAATGTCCCAGTCCTACTCGGCGCTGCTACGATCTTGTTACTTGCTGCAATCATGTGGCCTGTCACCTTCTTTGTTCGGCGTCACTACGGTATTTCATCAACATTATCGAAGGAGGAATTGCTCGGTTGGCGACTGACGAATGTGGCGGCGGTCCTTGCCGTCGTCTACGGAGTAAGTTGGGTTCTGCTGGTATCGGCTCTCTCCAAAGCTAACCTTGACCCTTGGATTCGGTTGGTCCAGTGCATCGGACTCGTCTGTGTAGCGGGAACAGCAGTCTCGGTTTGGAATACCTGGCTGACGTTGAAAAGCCGTCGCAGCATATGGGCCAGCATTTGGACCATCCTGATCACACTAGCGCTGATCGAGGTTGTTGGTTTCTCATTTGCCTTTCATCTGATTAGCTGGAACGTGAACTACTGATTAGCGAATTAGCCTTCTGGGCCGTCTTACCCGCCGGCTTTCCTGCGCCGGCCGGGGAAGCGTCATAGAAACTCGGACCACGTCGCGACAAGCATCCCGAAACGGCTCCATTCATGAGCAACGGAGGGTTTCGCCAGAAATCCTCGGCCTGTCGCTAGCTAGTCGTGATTTCAAACAGTAACAATTCTTTACGATTCCGCTGCCACGAGATTAACTACAATCCATCGAAGGCACCGCGACGAGACTTCATGCCAAACCGACAACTCTTTTCCGGCTTTCGTAGTTATTTGCTAGCTGCCTGTGCAGGTGCAGCCGTCGGTCTACTCGATTATCTGCTCGGTAACCCGGAGAGTAGCGATTCAAGTGGTAGAGATGAGGAAGTTCACCGTGATTTCGGCTTGCGTCTCGACCGCCCGCCCATTCTGGAAGTAAGGCTTGAAGCGCCACTGGCGGACAGCTTCACGCGCCGCCGGGGCAAGAATCGCAGGTCCACTCAGCACCCGTAGACTTTCAATAGCCCCGTCAGAATTGACCGTAGCCCGCAAAACAACCGATCCTCGCGCTCTCATTTGCTTGCGAAGAACGGGGTAGACACGATCGCTTGGCTCGTGGTCAGTGTCGGTGCTAGGGAAAGGTAATGGCGCACGTTCCGCAGCATTGGTCACAGCGCCGCTACCCGGATTGGGTTCTGTACCCAACCAGATCTTCCAGTGCCCAGAATTCGCAGGTGTTTCGACTAGCAAGGCATCGCGGCGATCTGCCGGTAACAGACGCTTTGTAGTCTCGCTCGGGACTCGAACCTCCAGCGCCTTAACCAATGGACTCTTCGCATTGCCGATTGCAGGCGGTGCCGCGAAAACCGATCTCTGGTCGGTACGTGTTGCTGAGCCCTTATGCTTTCTCTTGTTCGCTGGTATCTCTGGCGTGGACTGTATCTTCTCACTCGGCCGGGACTGATCGGTAATCCTCGAGGGTGATGCTTGACGGTCTCCGGTCTCTTCCTCTGAGTTGTACGAGAACCAATGATCTTTTACCAGGATGACAGCGAACGCAGCCAGCAATACAACCACCGCCAGCCACATCCTTCCAAGCTGATTGCCCCTGTGGTCCCGATCGAGGCTATTGCCGGGCCTGCTGTTGGGTGACCGTTCTCGCATCCCGTTTTGCTCCGTCAATGTATCTACAACCTGTGGAGAGCATTCAGGTCTGGGCCGCGGTCAATATGGTGGACCTTAAGGCAGGCGATGGGAATAGCACGAGACAGCCATAGAGTGGCTTAAAGGTGTCATGTGGGTCGCGGCCGAGGCAGAAATCCAGTTGCGATACATCGCCGTGTGATCGCGGTGAAGACCCTGCTCTCCATCTTGCAACTGGAACTCGGCGATCCCGAGAGATCGAATGTACTCCTGAACCGCGGACGGGCCGCCTACGATGCGAAGCAGTACCTCGGTGGCGGCGTTGTCGCTCTGGCCGCGTCAACATCGGCTTCCGGGTAGCGATCTTGCAGCGGGCTGTAGGCGTGGGGGATGCGATCTTGTGGCAGAAAACGGACACGCCGGTCTAGGACCACGTTGATCGGTTCCCCCCTATGTTGCCCGGGCAGGAGTTTGCCGATTTCGGCGAAGTGGAGCACGGTAATGGCGAGTGGCAGCTTGAACACCGACTGCATCGGTGAGTGATTGTGCGGGTGCAGGTCACAATTCAGCGGAGTTCCGGGTAGCAGGCATGAGACAGACACGGTGCCTTGCGCGTCGGCAGCTATGCTGGCAGTCTTTGCCCGCAGGGCCGACTGGCCGTCGGCCTTGGCGGTGAACACGAAAAAGAGAAATAGAGTAAGAAGGAAAACTGCCTGGCGCATGGCGGGAATTCTAATGGCTGGGGCGGAGCAGGAGATTGATGCGAAAGGTACGCCCCCGCAGCTGATCCGAACTACGCGCTTTTCCACGGCAACAACCGGGCGGACTGAGGCGCAGAGGTCACATCCGCGGCGGAGCGCTAGTGAATGTGGTGGGTTAGGAGCGTTCACCCGGTTGAGAGGCAGCCTACACTCCAATTCGGAGACAAAGGTACCGCTCAAGTTCGCTGAAGAAACTTCGGGCTCCTTAAGCAGAAGTCCGAGCGCTACTTTTTTCGCCCGGCGCTTGCTTTTGCCGGCCGAAGCTGGAGATCTTCCGCGAGCTTGAACGTGAGTACCGTTTCAGCGGGTATCTCTTTCTTTCTACCCTGATAGACCTGAGCTCCGGCGCCGCCTGCGCCACCCACGAGGGCTCCGATTGCGGCTCCCTTACCGCCACCCAGTAGGGCACCGAGTACAGCACCGACCGCAGCGCCGCCCCCCACGTACTTGGCGGTTTTCTTATTCGCACCCAGACCCGAGCCGCCGTTCGCTGACGACGAGGAACTCGTGATCAGGTACTTCCGCCCATTCATTGTGACCGAACGGAGGTCAAGAACGGCGTCTTTGCCTTCCCCTTGCGACACCGCGATCAGCGTCGCAGGCGTACCGTGGGGCACAATGACTGCACCCGAGCTGTCCTGGACATCTTCGGTGACCTGCGCGGCAAACGAAGCACCAGCTTTCGGCTTAGCCGGGATGGCCGTATCGGTTCGAACTTTGATCTCAGCACCTTTCGGGATCACCCGATTGGTCTGAGCAACCGACAAGATGCTGATGGCAATGATCGTTGGGACAAGTAGCCTGGTTCGCATAATTATTCCTCCGCCACTAAGGCAAAAGCCTTGCGTCCGAATACTTCTTGATGCCCAAGTAGCTCGCCGAGTTGACCGGATGATCCTGCCACCGCGAAAGATAAGGTGTAGAATTCCGCTGCTCCGGAGTTGCTCCGGAACCAGAGAGGAGTCCATATGGCTGATATCAAGGAAATCTCTCGTCGCATCTTTGAAGAAATTTGGAACCAGAGGCGGCTCGAAGTGGCAGAGGAATTGATTGCCACGACTCACGTCAACCACGATCCTCAATCCCCGTCCCTCCCAGCGGGAGTTGAAGGATATAAGCAATTGGTACGTCACTATGTCACGGCCTTTCCTGATCTGCACTTCACAATCGATGACCAAGTTTGTGAAGGAGACACGGTTGCCGTGCGCTACACCGCGACAGGTACGCACACGGGCGAGTTTCCAGGCGTGCCGGTTACAGGCAGGCGGATTTCTGTCACTGGTATGACTGTGGGCAAGATAAAAGGAGGCAAGCTCATCGAGAGCTGGGGAAACTGGGATACGCTAGGTCTGTTGCAGCAATTGGGAGTTTTACCGGCGGAAGCCAAAGGAAAAGCCGCATAAGAAAGCCTCAGACGCACTTCGATGCTAACCAAGCCCTGCTCACAAGCGGGGCTTTATGCGTTGCGACTCGAAAAGGCTGGATTGGGGAGTGGATCGGTAGTGGCGATTCCAACACGGCTGACCCCCTCCCCAATTGCCAGACATCAAAGGGTTCCGAAAATACCCATCGTGCAGCGCTGTCGATGTAATTGTGAGCTCGATCAATGTCCGTGCGGTTTGTTTGTCGATGGCGGTTGCGTCCCCGGATGTACAACCGCAGCGGATTGCTGCTCGGACTGCGCGGCGGCGTTCCGGCGACAGCGAATTTCGATCCAGACTAGCAATGCAATTGCGATGGCGGTCAACCCACCAACCAGAATGTGCGATGCATCCATGACCCTCGATACTCCTTTTCGTGTAATCAACCTGACGGGCCCGCTGAAGCGCCCCGTCCACGGTCACACAGCTTGTTTCGGCCTCGGCAATTCGGAGGACCACTGAATCCGCGTTTCTAGGCCGCTGCACGAGCAGCGTCCGGCTGATATTCCACCGCAAGAATCCGCAGGCGCCGCACCCCGGAGGGCACGCGCCATTCCACAGTCGTACCGGCGCTGTAGCCAAGCAGGCCGGTGCCGATCGGCGCCAGTACGGAAATGCGGTTCTTCGCCACATCGGCCTTGCCGGGAAAGACGATCTGGTACGTAAGCTCACGGCCATCATTCAGATCTCTTACCCGCACGCGAGAGTTCATGGTGACGACGTTGTGCGCCACTTCTCCGGCCTTCACGACAGTGGCTCGTTCCAATTCCTCGTGCAAAGCATCAAGGTGCTCGGCATCGCGCTGTCGAAACTGCTTCGACGAATCGATAAGGCTGCGCAAGCGAGTGTAGTCAGGCTCGGTAAGCACGATGTTCTTTTGCTTCACGGTAGTAGTTCCTCCCTGATCCAATTAATGATGTGTGCTGCCATGAAAGATTTTGCTAGGCTGCCGTTCGTACGGACTCGCGTCCGATTCTCGAATCTCTGTAGCGATCCAGCTCGCGCCCGAACAGTCGACCGATTCTCCCCGTCGTGCGGTCAATTGCAGCGAACAGATCGGGGTCGCTTTCCTCGACCGCTACACGACCGAAGGGCAGGACCTCGGTGCTGATGCGGCATCGGCTCCTTCCAGGGCCATCTCCACCAATGCGCACGGTGACCTGGCCAACCCGCCCGCCAAAACGCGCGAGAGCAAAATGCAAGCGGCGTTCGATGTAGTATTTGAGTGCCTCAGAAGTATCTGCATCGATAATATGGGTTAAGACGTGCATCCCTTTTCCTCCTTCAAAGTTTTCCCCGCGAGACACCACTGTAGCCGTGAAGCATACTTAATAAAACTATAGAAACGATAAGGCTCTGCTAACATTTAGTTAAGTATCGAGGACAGTCGATGGATTGGTTAAATTATCATCACCTGCTGTATTTCTGGACGGTTGTTCGCGGCGGCAGCATTCAAAAGGCAGGCGATGAATTGCGCGTGTCGCCACCCGCGATCAGTGCACAATTGAAGTTGCTGGAGGAACAGTTAGGGGAGAAACTGTTTACGCGGGCCGGGCGCCGTCTTGTTCTGACGGAAACGGGCCGTACCGTCTTCAGCTATGCGGAAGATATATTTGCTCTCGGCCGAGAATTGATGGACGTAGTGAAGAACCGGCCAATCGGAAGGCCTTTCCGATTGGATGTTGGCATCGTCGATGTCATGCCAAAGGTGGTGGTGCAAACTCTGCTGGAGCCCGCGCTACACCTGCGCGAACCTGTTCGCATTGTCTGTCGAGAAGCAAGCGCCGATCAGTTGCTGGGCCGACTTGCTAGTACCGAGTTGGATGTGGTGCTGTCGGACTCGCCCCTTGATCCCACGTTGAAGATCCGGGCGTATAGCCACCTCCTGGGTGAGTGCGGTGTGATGTTCGTCGCTAACCGGCGGCGGGCACTGGCATATCGACGCAAGTTCCCACAATCGCTAAATGGCGCACCGATGCTGCTACCTGCGGACAATACCGCTCTGCGAAGGAATCTGGATTTCTGGTTTGAATCCAATGGAATCCGGCCGCTGGTGATTGGCGAGTTCGAAGACTACGCATTGCTGCGTGCGTTTGGGGAGACAGGCGCGGGTGTTTTCCCGTTGCCTTCAGTAGTAGAGGCCCAGCTTCGCAAGCAGAAAGGGCTGATGATAATCGGGGTCACCCAGGAAGTGCGGACACAGTTCTACGCGATCAGCGCAGAGAGGAAATTGCAGCATCCTGCAGTGCTCGCCATCCGCAATGCGGCCAGACAGCAGCTGTTCAGTCCACGATAGGCCTCAATGGTCGTCCTCGAATCGGAGCGTATCAATCGGTCTGGCTTTGCGCTCGCCCACAAACAAAAAGAAAATCGTTCTCGAGCCCCTGGGGAAAGTCTTCCCAGTAACCGTTACGGCAGTGATGTGGAGTAGTGGCTTAATCAGGTAGGACGTTGGTGCATACCGGTCGATGATTTCGCCGCACATGTATTACACAGAATGCCGAGGTCGACCTTTGAAGCGGCACATTGATGTACATGAAACAGGTGCTCGGCCAAGGGACTGCAAACTGAAGTGAAAAGAGTGGTGGAGGCGGCGGGAGTCGAACCCGCGTCCGAAAATGTTACTGGTCAAGAGACTACATGCTTAGTCCAGTTCCTGCCCCAGGCATTACCCTGGAACGTTCGCAGCTGGCGCTCAGAACGGACAAGAAACGCCTTCTGCTAGCCTGAGATCTTAGCCTTCCAGCCCAGACGTAGCGGGAAAGAGCAGCTCGCTGTGCGACGTCCTTCGGAGGCCCACGAGCAAAGCCTCCGGGAACGGCTACCTACAATTAGGCAGCGTATGCCATCTGTTGATTGGCAATTATCATTTTGCACGCGATTACGGGTGTGTGCACCCCGGCATGCCTCTTGGCCGCAAGCATCTCCGTCGAAGCCGTGACGCCCCCATTTGGGATAGGCCTTCAAAGATCTGCTTCCATTCTGGAATTCACCAGCAGGGAAGTCAACCAGGTGTTAGATGTCCGCAGATAACGAAAGAAGCAGTGTGTCTGATAGTGTCGACCGCCGGACATAAACAACCCGTGGTGGCACCGGACACATCGGAACTAACCTCTGGCCTAATCCTTGGGAGGGCGTATGAAATCGAGAATGATCGCGGGAATCGCGAGTGCGTTGCTGATGGTCTCGCCGACGGTGCTCCTGGCAGCGCCAGGTGGCCAGAATAGTGATCCTAACACTGTAGCGCAGCAGAACATGAGCGTTCAGCCCGCCATGTCGCAAGCTCTACAGCACCTTGCAGAAGCGAAGAAGTCGCTGGAAGGTGGCAACAGCGAACACGGCGGCCACCGCGCGAAAGCCTTAGAGCACGTCAACCAGGCCATTGCCGAGACGGAGCAGGCAGTCGCGTATTACAACCAACAAAAGGCTGCCGGCAAGACTGGCAGCAAGACCAAGTAACTCACGGTGCAGCGGCGGGCGGGGCATTGCCCGTCGCTGTTACCACACTCGTGTGAATACCCACCCTTGCAGATTCGAAAAGTAGAAAATCAGCGTCGCGCCCAGACCCATCAGCGTGGCTGCTCCGAAGGCTAGTGCCAAGGCCAACGATGTTTCGGGTCGGGTTTTGTGTGTTTCGGCCATTGCGTCCCCCAACCGCCAGCATGACGCCCCTTCTATTCGCGCTCAATTAGGGCTTTTCCGTAATACAGCGATCGGCAACCTCGCAGTTTGCGAGCAGACGGATGTGATCTCTGTCGCAAGTCAGTGTGATAGCCAGGGTTGACAATGAACGACTATTGGTCTAAATTGACTAATAGTCGAGTATGACTATTAACCTAGTTTCGGGTACCTCTGGTGCGTCGGGGATTGGCCGTCGCGAACGTCGCCGAACCGAAACCCGCGACCGGATTTTCCGTGCTGCGATGGAGTTGTTCGCTAAACGAGGATTCTCCGCGACCACCGTCGAAGACATCACCGAAGCTGCCGACGTGGGTAAGGGAACCTTCTTCAACTATTTTCCCAGCAAAGAGCATGTCCTGGGTGTCCTGCACGAAATCCAACTTCAAAAAATCAGTCATGCGTTGGCCGCAGCCAAGGCAGGGAAGCTGAGCATTCGCGACGTACTGCGCGAACTGGTGCTGCGAATTGCCGAAGAACCCGCGCGCAGCCAGTTGCTGGCCAGGGGGTTGCTGCTCACAGTGCTGTCCAATGATGCAGTGCGGGAGCTGATGGCCGACATGATGAGCCGCGCACGCACGATGCTCGGCCAGGTGTTAACCATGGGGCAGGAGCGCGGAGAGGTCCGACCCGAAGTATCACCCGAGGAAGGTGCGAGCAACTTTCAACAACTGGTGCTGGGAACCGTGTTGCTCTGGAGCATTGGGCCGGCTGCTCCGCTTGAGAAGCGTCTCTCCGGCGCCTTCCGTCTCTTTTGGGCAGGAGTGGCCCGTAAACCAGGGGAGACAGCATGAAACGAAAACTTCCCGTAATTTTCTTAGTTCTAGCCGTTGCGATAGCCGCTTTTTACGCCTACGTGCGTCCGCACTGGATGAAAAAGGACGCAGACGCGAACATCATCCGAGTGTCGGGCAACATTGAGACACACGAAAGCGTAGTGGGCTTCAAAGTATCGGGACGCATCGTCGATCTACCGGTCGAAGAAGGGCAGTGGATAGACAAGGACGCGATCATCGCTCGCCTGGATCAGGACGACTATCGGCAGCAGGTCGCAATCGATGCGGCGGCACTGCGGGTTCAGCGCGAGCAACTCGATCTGGCACTCGCAGGATCGCGTCGCCAGGAGATTCGGGCGGCCGAACAGGTTCTGAACGACGCCAAAGCAGACCTGGCTCAGAAACAATTGGACTACACCCGGGCCGAGACGCTGTATCAACAGCAGGTTGGTTCACAGCAGGCGCGCGACCAGGCAGAGACAAATCTGAAGCGCGCCCAAGCCACCGTGGCGAGGGCTAAACAGCAATACGACGAAACTCTCGAGGGTACACGTCCAGAACAACTCGACGTCAACCGGGCGGCGGTGGCGCAAGCGCAGCAGAAGCTGCGGATGTCGCGAATTGATCTAAACTACTCGACGCTGCGAGCGCCAAAAAACGGCGTCATTCTGGTGCGGCAGGCGGAACTGGGAGAGGTCGTCGCGCCGAATACGCCCGTCGTCACCCTGGGCGATCTGGATCACGTCTGGCTGCGCGCCTATATCAGCGAGACCGACCTGGGCAAGATTCACTTCGGACAGGCTGCGGCCATACGGACCGACAGCTATCCCGGGAGAACCTTCAACGGGCGTATCTCTTTTATCTCAGACAAGGCGGAATTTACGCCGAAGAGCGTGCAGACGTTCAAAGAGCGCGTGACCCTGGTCTATCGAATCAAGATCGACGTCGACAACAGCAATCACGAATTGAAACCGGGCATGCCAGCCGACGCGGAAATTCACCTCGCGCCGCAAGATCAAGCCGTTCAGCAATGACTCCAAGCCTTTCCGCAGCGGTATCTGTCGAGGGACTCACGAAGAGTTTCCCCGGGGTGGTGGCAGTCAGTCAGCTCACATTCGATGTGCATGCCGGCGAGATTTTTGGGCTTGTCGGACCAGACGGAGCGGGGAAGACAACGACGCTTCGCATGCTTGCTGGAGTACTGACGCCGGATTCGGGATCTGCATTTGTCGCCAAGTGCGACGTGGTCCGTGATCCCGAAGGAGCCAAGCACCACCTCAGCTACATGCCGCAACGGTTCGGGTTATATGAGGATTTGAGCGTCGAGGAGAACATCCGGTTTTATGCCGATTTGTTTGGCGTCCCACGGGAAGAGATGTCGCAACGATCGATGACACTGCTGCGGGCGGCTGGGATGAGCGAGTTTCGTAGCCGACTGGCGGGAAAGCTTTCCGGAGGGATGAAGCAGAAGCTGGGGTTGGTTTGTGCGCTCATTCACAAGCCGCAAGTCATTCTTCTCGACGAGCCGACGACGGGAGTAGATCCCGTTTCACGACGGGACTTTTGGCGGATTCTGTACGAGCTGGTGGCAGAAGGAGTCGCGATCGTTACTTCGACTGCTTACCTGGATGAAGCGGAACGGTGCCATCGGGTCGCGCTGGTAAATGAAGGAAAGCTGTTGTTCTGCGACACGCCGGCTGCGCTAAAGCGGAACCTGGGAAAGGTTGTGCTGGCGGTGGTCTCGCCCGAGCCGAGACGCGTGCGAGCCGAGATCGAGCGCCTGGATGGGATTTCCAGCCTGGTGATGACCGGCGACGGCGTGCATGTGGTGGTGGACGGAATCGGTCGCAGGGAACAATTTGCTGAGGCGTTGAAGACTAACAACATTCAGTTCGATGAGATTCGGCAAGTTACCCCGACGATCGAGGACTTGTTCGTAGACGCGGTTGCTCGTGATGGAGGCACAGCCGTATGACGGGCGAGGCGCTGTCGGTTGAGATCAGAGATTTGGTCAAGCGATTTGGTGATTTTACCGCCGTAGACCATATCAGCCTTGAGACAAGGAAAGGAGAGGTGTTTGGATTCCTGGGGCCGAATGGGGCGGGGAAGTCGACCACCATCCGGATTTTGTGCGGATTGCTGACTCCGACATCCGGCAACGCCCTGGTCGGAGGATTCGATGTGGCACGTCAACCGGAACTGGTTCGTCAGAATATCGGCTACATGTCACAGAAATTCTCCCTGTACAACGATCTGAGGGTGATCGAAAACCTGCGGTTGTTCGCGGGTCTATACAACGTGCCGGGAAATGCCGCTCGGGAGCGTATTGCATGGGCGTTGGATATGGCGCACTTGAGAGGACAGGAACATACGATTACGGGGGAACTGTCGGGTGGCTGGAAACAAAAGCTGGCTCTGGGTTGCGCCGTGCTGCACAAGCCACCCATCATCTTCCTCGACGAGCCAACGTCCGGTGTGGATCCGATTTCACGCCGCCAGTTCTGGGAACTGATTCATGCAATGGCTGCTGATGGCGTAACGGTTTTCGTGACAACGCACTACATGGAAGAGGCCGAATACTGCAACCGGCTGGCATTGATTTATCGCGGGAAGATGGTGGCGCTGGGTACGCCGACGGAGCTGAAGCAGAACGCCATGCGAGGTGAACTGGTACTGGTTGAATGCGAGCCACTGGGCAGGGCGGTGGAATTGTTGCAATCCGCGCCGGGGGTGCTCGACGCGGCGGTGTTCGGCAGTGCGCTGCACGTGGTGGTCGAGAATGCCGATAAGTCTATTCCTCAGATTCGCGCCTATCTGATCGAAAGAGGCATCAAGGTCAGCAAGCTGGAACGTATTCGCGCAAGCCTGGAGGACGTCTTCGTGTCGCTGACCAGCGCGGCGAAAGCAGCACGGAATTAGGAACGGAGGCAGGAATCTAAGCGGATTACGACGGATTCAGCGATGAGTTGGACTCGATTAAAAGCCATGGCGTGGAAGGAAGCGGTCCAGATCCGGCGCGACGTTCGCAGCCTGATCATCGTGATCCTGATGCCGATTGTCCTCACGCTGCTGTTTGGCTACGGCGTGAACCTCGACCTCAAGCATCTTCCGGTGTACGTCTACGATCAGGAGGGAAGCCAGGATAGCCAGGACTTCCTCAAGCGCTTTCAAGCATCCGATTATTTCGACGTAGAGCGACAGGTGAACAGCTATTCCGAGTTGGTGCGCGCCATTGATGATGGGCGCGCGAAGATGGGCCTCGTCATACCGTACGATTTCTCCAAGCGCTTGCATGACAGCTCGCCGGTTTCGGTCCAGGCCCTGATCGACGCCAGCGACGACAATTCCGCGAATGTGCTGATCGGTTACAGCCAGGCCGTGGTGCAGGGCTATTCAAACGAGGTGCAGGTGCATTGGCTGCGCAATCGAGGTCAGTCGGATCCTCCAGTACCGCTCAGCGTAGACGCGCGGACCTGGTACAACGAGGATCTCGAGAGTAGTTGGTTCATCATTCCGGGCGTGTTGGCTCTCGTGATGTCGGTGGTCGGGGCGTTCTTAACGTCACTGACGATCGCGCGTGAGTGGGAGCGCGGCACCATGGAGCAGTTGGTATCTACTCCGGTTTCAGCGCTGGAAATCATGGTCGGAAAGCTTGCGCCATACTTCGTGGTGGGGATGTTTGATGCGGGCTTATGCGCGGTGATGGCGATTTTCTGGTTCCACGTGCCTTTCCGTGGAACTGTGATCGGGCTGGTTGCCAGTTCGGCGCTGTTCCTCGTTGCGCTACTGTGCCTGGGCTTTTTCATTTCGGTGGTTGCGAAGAACCAATTGGCGGCCAGTCAGATCGCGCTAATTGCTACTTTTCTCCCGGCATTTTTGCTATCGGGATTTCTGTTCGCGATCGAGCAGATGCCATACGTCGTGCAGTTGATTACTCGGCTGGTACCGGCGCGCTACTACGTCTCGGTTTTGAAAAAGCTATTCCTGAAGGGAACGCCTGTAAACCTGATGTATGGCGACCTGATTCCCCTCATGATCTTTGCAGTGGTGTTGGCATTCATCGCCACCAGCATCTTTCACAAGAGGCTAGCCTAATGCTGCAACGTCTCAAACAGATGCTGATCAAGGAGTTCATCCAGGTTTTTCGAGACAAGCGGACTCGGTTCATACTTTTTGGTCCGCCGCTGGTGCAATTGCTCATATTTGGCTACGCGGCGACATTCGAAATCCACCATGTCCCTACCGCGGTGCTGGATCGCGACCACACGCAGGAGAGCCGGGAACTGATTTCGCGATTTACCTCCAGTCCTTACTTCAACGTAAAGGAACAACTGATTCATTCGGACGAAATGGTGGATTCGCTAGATCGAGGAAAGGTGGCGGTCGTCCTGCATATCCAACCAGGTTTTTCGGAGGACTTGCGTAAAGGCCAGACCGCGCGCCTGCAGGTGCTGGTGGATGGCACGAACTCGAATACGGCGTTGATTGCGTCGGGATACGTAAACCAGATCGCCCAGGGATTTGCCTTGGATTACCAGCGTGATCGTATGGAGCGCGCCTCCCCATTCCTGGTGAATGCCGCGCCGAGGATAACGCTGGAGCAGCGCCCCTGGTACAACACCGACCTGAAGAGCCGATGGTATTTCGTGCCTGGGGTCATTGGAAGCTTGACCCTGGTCCTGATTACCACGTTGACCGCGTTTGCCGTGGTGCGAGAGCGCGAGATCGGTACGCTCGAACAGATTATGGTTACGCCGATCCGGCCCTGGGAATTCATCCTGGGGAAGACCGTTCCGTTCTTCCTCATAGGCCTCGCGGATGTTGTGCTGATCGCGATTGTAGGGACATTCTGGTTCCAAGTACCGTTTCGTGGGTCGGTCCTGGTACTACTCGCGGGCACGGTGCTTTTTCTGCTGTGTCAATTGGGTGTGGGGTTGCTGATCTCAACCGTTTGCGCGACCCAGCAGCAGGCAATGGTCACGGCCTTCTTCTTTATTATGCCGGCGATTACGTTTTCGGGATTTGGGTTCCCGATCAGTACAATGCCGCGCTGGCTTCAGCTAATGACCTACCTCGATCCGCTAAGGTATTTCCTTGTCATCCTCCGCGGTGTGTACTTGAAGGGAGTGGGATTTGATGTTCTTTGGCCGCAGATGTGGCCGATGGTGCTGTTGGCGGCAGCAGTCATCAGCTTGAGCATTTTCCGATTCCACAAGGCGCTGGATTAATCGGGTACAGAGTTACAGCTTCCTAATGTTTGGGCCCAGTGGGGTCGGTTTGTGTGAGTTTTTGAATGATGTCCTCATTCGGCTTGCCGCCCTTGCAAGAAGGATGCCCAAAGCCGCTGGCGCTCACGCCATTCTGAATGTCAAAAATCAGATTGTCACTCGGGCCGGGCGCCACTCCCATGGGGACGGCGTCGAGGCCGAGCCCGTGACGGACTTTCCAAGCCACGACGTGATCGGCGCACGAGGTATCGCCGCTGACTCCCAATGCGCCGACGAGTTCGCCCTTGTTGCTGTAAAGCGGCAGCCCGCCGCCGAACACGATTACTCCGCCGATCGGCTTGCCCACCATGGGGTCGTTTTGCTGACCGAAGTCTTGTGGGTTCCCGCTGAACGCAACCTGTGGGTTGGGCGGCGTCACGATGCTATACAACGATTGTCCAGGCTGCGCGGCGGAATACACGTTGCCGGTGGAGAGTGCAAAGTCGTTCGTGCTAAACGCATTCGCGGTGCTGGCTTTCACGGCAGAGATCACGCGGCTGCCCGGCCACTGGGCGGCGCGGTTCGGGCCGCTATAAACGACAGCACAGACAAGGCCGTCGCGGTTCACCACCGTTGCCCAAGACTGGTTGCCAAGGCCTCCGTTTGCGTCTTTCCCCTGTTTAACCACCTTGGTCAGCTCGGCTTTGAGCTTGCCGTAATCGGGCAGCTTGGAGCAGTCCTGCGGGTTGGGATTTTGGGTAGATTTCTGCGCGTGTACGAAGGGCGCAGCAAACATCGCGGTTAAGCACAGCAAGAGAGTGGTTTTCACAAGCATCTCCTGAAATAGGACGAAGGTGCGCTCATCGTTCGCTTCGCAAAGTGTAAAGGTAAGCAGCGATGTCGCGACTGTCCTGCTCGCTGACGTTCATCTCGGGCATCAGGGTATGTGGTTCGACCTGGTGCGGGTGTTGAATCCACTTCATCATGTTCTCGGGGGTGTTCTGCAATTCACCGGCGAGGTATTCGCGGTCAGCGATTCCGTCGAGCGGGGGACCAACTAAACCACGTGCTCCGTCGACACCAGGGATCGTGTGACAGGCATTGCAGCCGTATCTGCGAATCACCTGGCGGCCGGCGATGGCGTTCCCGCCTCCAGTCATGATGTAGGAGGCGTGCACCTGATCGGAACTGAGGCGCGAGCACGCTGCGAATAAGAGCGTCAGTCCACCTACGGCCGTGAGGATGACAGCGCGTTTCATAACGCACCCCCGGTGGAGGTACGAATCAGAGTGGCGGTCCGCGTGTACTCCCAGCGTCGTTGCGACTCGCCCAGCAATCTTATGAACAAGATCAAACCGATAATCGTCAGTAGCGTGCCCGCAGGGATCCACATGATCAGGCCGCCAATTTGCTGGTCTTCAAGGGCCGTCAAGTGCCAGGCCGGGGCCGTGGTCAGGTAGGGGCGGTACCAAACTGTTGGGGCAAATGTCAGCAGAGCACCGAGCACACTAGTGTGAATGGCTGTAGTAAAGACGTACACGATTGCGGCGCCATAGCCAAGACGTCCTCCGTGCTGGTTGAACAATGCCCACCAGAAAAGCAATGAAGTACCCAGGAAGCTGATGTGTTGGGCTGCGTGGATGCCATCATTCTCCAGGGTCGCTGTAAACAAGCGTGGTGCATGCCATACCCACAGAGCGGCGGCACTGAGTAGCCAACTGGAAAAGGGGGCGGACAAGGTTTGCCACATGGAGGCGAATACGCGCGATTTTCCGATCGAGGCCACGTGTTCACGCGCATGAGTCGGAACCGCCCACAAAAAGGGAACCAGAGGACGGCTGAGCACGAGCAGTGGCGCGGAGATGAGCATCAGGACTTCGTGCTGCGTCATGTGAACCCAGAACAATTGCTCGCTGATCCCATGCATCGGCGAATCGAGCGCCAGAAGAAGGGAAGTCCATCCTGCAGCGAAGCAGAGAACATAGGCGACGTTTACGTGAGTTCCACGACGGCGCATTTTGACAATTCCTAACAGGTAAAGAAAAGCCGTCGCGACTAACGGAACGATGATGTATGGCGGCCACGTCCAAGCAATGCTTTCGGGAGACGACAACGGGTCGTGCGCAAACGCCGGGGCAGCGGCTACCAACAAAAACCCCACAGCGAATATCGGAAGACGACGCATATCAATCACACGGACTCAGGATCCAACGCGGCACCGCGCCGGCTATCACCACTACTGCAAATGAAAAGCTAAACACGATCCCGAAAAGCACCTGGAAGTAAGCGCGATCAAGCGGGCGGCGACCTTTGTCGGACACCTCACGGGGGAGTTGCTGGTATGCGGTATAGCCGGCCGCAGCTCCCGTCAGGGCGATCAGAAAGCAGATGATCGTAATAAGGTGAAGAACGTAGTGGTGGCCGGTCGAGCACGCGTGCTGGGCGAGCACATAGCTGAAGCCGAGATCGCATGCCCAGGCAAACGGGCCGGCAATCATGCACCACCATAACAAGCCCGGCGCGTGCCCGCGTTCCACGGTTTGTTCGAGTTCGTTCATGGGTTGTGTCTACCCGGCTCAACTTCCTCTCGGGTTGTTCTTGCGACTGCTTCCATAGCTATATCTATGTCGCCCTTGCGGGGTTGTGAGGTCTTCACAGCCCTACAAAAGGCGGGTCGCTCCGTAAATAACAAAGTCGCTCAAGACTGCGGTTATTACGACGAAGTACCAGTAGTCCGAATTGATGGCAACATCCGCCAATCGCGAACCTTCCATCTTGTCGGTGAAAGCCACACAAAGAATGACAACGGTTTCGATGAACTCGGTGATTAAATGACCTGTATGCAGGCCCAGGATCGACCACACGATGGAACCGTAAGCACTCTCCTGCCAACCGACATTCAAGTTCGCCAACTCGAAGCCGCGCAGGATCATGCTGACAATGGCGAATCCTGCCAGTCCCATCAACGCCAACCGGATTCGCCCGCGATCACCGGTGGGCGCAACTTTCTGTGCGTATCGTGCGGGAAGGATGCTCAGGAGAAAAACGATTCCGTTGATCACCCCCCAAATGAGGGTTGGCGGTGAACTCCCCGGGGGCCAACTCCCGACGCGAGTGCGGTAATAGAAATAGCTGGCGATGAGGAGGGCGAACATCGTGCCCTCGATCATCATGTAGAAGACGTTGCCCAGCCATGTGGTGTTGCTGCGCCCGAACATCACCTCGGGAAGGCCGGATACGTCGAGAACCGCCCGCTCTCTTACCGGCTCCATGTCGCCTCCCGCGGGCGCTCGGCCAAGCGCGGAGTGGGAGACGATCCTCGCGGCCACAACCAGCCTATGAGCGTGATAACGACGGGTATCGCGCCGTAAGTGATGCCCCATGGACTGAAGATCGACCAGATGAATGCAATTGAAACGGCAATGGCAGTGAGAAATGGCCAAATACTGTGACCGGGCAATTCTTCGCGGTACTGCGGTTCGGAATCCATGCTATGTGTCACCAGGACTTCGGGGACATCATCACGAACGCCGACCACGACGGGTTGGTCCGGTTCCGCGTCCCACACCGCTTCGCGTCCATTCACCGTGGGAATTTCTGCGAAGTTGTACGGTGGAGGCGGCGAGCTTGTCCCCCATTCCAGGGTCCCAGCAGCCCATGGATTCGGGCCGGCCAGTTCTCCCGTCTTTCTGCTTTGGAAAAAGTTCACGAGGAACACGATGACAGCTGCCGTCATGAACGCAACTCCTGCGGTGGCAATTGCGTTCAACGTTCCCCAGTGCATTTCTGGCAAGTAGGTGTATACCCGGCGGGGCATGCCACGAAGGCCGAGGAAATGCATGGTGAAGAAGGTCATGTTGAAACCAATCAAGAAAAGCCAAAAGTGGACTTTGCCCAGCAGGTCATTCATCATGCGGCCGGTGATTTTTGGGATCCAGTAATACAGCCCGGCAAACATTGGGAACAGCGCGCCGCCGATCAGCACGTAATGGAAGTGCGCCACGATGAAGAACGTGTCGTGGACCTGCCAATCGACTGGCACGGAGGCGAGCATCACACCGGAAAGGCCACCGATCAGAAATTCGAAGAAGAATCCAAAGGCCCAGAGCATTGGCAAGCGAAGTTGTAGTCGTCCATGCCAAATCGTTGCCATCCAGCAATAGAACTGGGTGGCGGTTGGAACAACGATCATTAAGCTGGCCGCAGTGAAGAAGCTGTCGCTGATCTGGGGAATGCCGGTGGCGAACATGTGATGGACCCAGACGCCGAATCCAAGAAAACCAGTCGCCACGACCGCGGAGACTATGGCGAGATATCCAAAAATGTGCCGCCTTGAAAAGGCGGGCACCAGGGTGGAGATGATGGCTGTCCCCGGCAAGAAGATGATGTACACCTCGGGATGGCCAAAGAACCAAAACAGATGCTGGTAAAGGAGCGCGTCCCCGCCGACAGACGGATTGAAAAATTGGGTGTTGATTGTGCGGTCCATTAACAGCATGGAACTGTCCACCATCACGGCCGGCATGGCGAAGATGACCATAAGGGCGATGGTCAGCTTCTCCCAGAGAATGATCGGCATGCGGTTCAAGGTCATACCGGGAGCGCGATACCTCAGAATGGTCGTGGCGATGCACACGGCCACTCCCAGCGCCGATACTTCTGTGAAGGTGATCATTTGCGCCCAGATGTCGGATCGTTTGCCGGGAGTGAATTGCGGTCCGGACAAGGGAACGTAGGCAAACCAACCGGCGTCGGCACCGATCTTCAGAAAAAGACCAACCCACAGGAGTCCGCCTCCAACCACGTAGATGTAGTAACTGAAGGCATTCAGTCGCGGGAAGGCGATGTTGCGCGTGCCGCAGACGAGCGGGACTAAGTAGACGCCGAAGCCCTGAAACATCATGGGCACGGCGAACAGGAAAATCATCGTGCTGCCGTGAACGGTGAAAATCTGGTTATACGCATCAGGGCCGAGAACGTTGTTCTCTGGCCGCGCCAATTGCAACCGCATCAGCGCGGCCAGTACCCCGCCCAGGAGAAAAAAGATGAAAGAGGTCACCATGAACCGCACGCCGATGGCGGTGTGGTGTACGTTCGTGAACCATCCCCAGAAGCCCCGCGGTTCTGCCCATGTACGCGAAAGGCGATCTTGCTCACCGGTCTGGGGGATCACGATTGGTTCGCTAATAGCCAAGGCTGTTCCTCATTGGAGCGTCTGCAGGTAAGTGATTAAGGCCTGCAGGTCGTCAGGTTGCAAGGGATTGGGGGGCATCTGGTTCCCGGGTTTAACGCGCTGCGGATCGACAATCCATCCAGCCATCGCGCCCCGCGTGTTAGGCAAAGTCTCGGCAGCAAGCATGGCGCGGCTGGCCAGGTGGGTGAGGTCGGGTCCGACCCGCGATCCTGCGTCGGTGCCTCGAACGGTGTGGCACATGATGCAGGCATGGGTCAGGAAGACCTCGCGCCCGTGCACGGCTTCGGGATCGGTCGGCTCTTTTGCCGGCTTGAGTTGTTGAGCCTTCCATGCCTGGAATGCGTCATCGTGCTCGGCAACTATGGAGAAGCCCATGTGGGCGTGTTGCAGTCCGCAGAACTCGGCACACTGGCCGTGGTAAACGCCGGGCTGGTCCACCTGGATCCAAAATGCCGATCCTATCCCAGGTATCAGATCGCGCTTGCCGTTGATACTCGGCGGCCAGAAACTGTGGATCACGTCGGCCGAGTTCGTCAGGATGACTACCGGCTTGCCCACGGGAACGTGAATCTCATTGGCGGTCGTGACGGTCTGATCAGCTTGCGGATCAGGATAAGTGACTTCCCACCACCACTGATGGCCGGTCACCTGAATGGTGATCGGCTGCTTCGACGTCAGCCCCTCAACCTTCTTCCCGGTGATCATACTCATGACAAGAACAGCAAAGAGCGCCAGCACGGTCACGAGTACGGCTGACCCGACCGCCCATGTTGACCTGCGGTCCGCCTCCGAGGTGTCTTTGATCACGGGCACCATTTCGTGGGCGGGAGTACGGGAGCGGGCGGCCGCACGGGCGAAGCCGAGAATCGTCAACACGAAGGCAACGAAGACGATCCAGAAAATCACCCAGTACAGCCACTCGATGTTGCTGGCCTGCGGACCGGCAGGATGCAGGATATGGTGCTGCCCAGGCTCGCCCTGGAACATGGCGAGCAGCGCGCCGCCTGGATCGAGTAGCAAGCGTGCCAGCGTGCTCACGGTTGGGTCTCCGTCGTTCCGGTGACTCCGGTCGGCGTCTGTTTCGGCATGGACTGCTCTGGCGGCTTGACATACAGCTGATCGCTACGCGAGGGAGCAACATCCTTGGGCAGAAGCCCGCTGAGTGACCGCACGTAGGCGACAATCTCCCAAACTTGATACTCCGGAATCCGGTTACGGAACGAGGGCATGCCGTTTGGACGACCTTGAAGGATCGTCGCATATATGTTTCCCGGCTCGGCACCGTAGATCCAGTTGTTGTCCATTAAAGGCGGCCCGATTCCGCCGCCGCCATTGGCGTGACATCCCACACAGTTGTACTGCTGGAACAAAGTCTTGCCCTGAGAAACGGCGTATGCGCTCTCCTCGTAGTAGTTCGGCGCGGGCGGAGCACCGACAGGGTTCGCGCCGGGATTGATTCCGCTGACTTGCACGGTGTTGATGACCTGAGACGCAGGCGGAGACGGCCGGAACTCGCGCGCTTCCCGCTTGCACCCGGCAAGGATCAGCAGGCCGGCGGCCAACAGGACCGATGGAATGTATCCACGCATCAGCCTCCAATCTGCGCCCTGGGCGCTAGTTCCAGTTGAGGAACGTGGTAATCCCGCAGGATGGTTTCGATTTCCTGGCGGCGGCGCTGCAACTCGCTCTGGAGTTCATCGCGCAAGACCGTGTTGCCTTTGCGAACTCCCATCGAGATTGCAAACGTGAACGGCAGGCCCGGCGGATCGACCTCGGGCGTGACCGGAGTGATCTGGAGCGCGTCACCGTACTTCTCCGCGAAGTATCCGGCGAGTGGACCCCAGACGATGGCAGTATCCACCGTACCTTGGGCGACTGCGCGCATGATCGAGTTGGCATCTTCGATGGTGTCGAAGCCTACGATTTGGCTCTGCATACCGCGGCGGGCGAGAGCGCTGCCGGGCGGTGTGTACTCCTCCTCGAGTGCCTGCACGCCGATTTTCATGTGGTGCAGGGCAGGATCATTCAATGATGCTGGTTTGAGCTTGTGGTCTCGCCGTGTCACAAAGACGAAGGTTGAGCGATAGTACGGATTGGTAGTAAGGACCGGCTTGTATTGTTCAGGGACGCCGATCACGAGATCGCATTGTCCCTTGTTCAAATACTCGCGGACGAAACCGCGGCCCATACGTTGCCAAACGTAGTCCAAATGAGCGTGCAGATCCTTGGCTACCAGTTCGGCAATCCGGTTTTCAAAGCCCTGCTGCTTGCTGTTGGAGAATGGCAAGTTGTCAGGATCGGCGCACACCTTCAAGTCGCGGGCAAACGACGCGCCCGCCAGCGCGCAAAGAACCAACGGAATTACCAAGCACTTAGGGAAGCTCAAAGACATACAGCATCCCTCCTTGCGTGGTGTACTTCGGCAGATCCTGCATCGCCCCAACGAAGCCCAGAGCAGCCGACTTGTCGCGCGGGTCCAGGCCTCCAGCGACAATGGCACCGGCCCATCCGCCGACGCCGGAGAGAACGGCAACGTACTGCTTGCCGTCGGGACCTTTATAGGTCATGGGCTGACCGATGATGCCGGAACCGGTTTTGAACTTCCAAAGTTCCTGACCTTTGATCGCATCCACCGCATGGAACCATCCATCCATGGTGCCGTAGAAAACCACGTCGCCGGCGGTTGCCAGTGCACCGCTCCACACAGGGAAATGATCGGGAATTTTCCAAACAACCTTGCCGGCCACGGGGTCCCAGGCGGTGAATTCACCGCCATACCCGCCCGGTGCGTCGTACATCACAACATTCGCGCCAACGTAGGGCGTGCCCGCGATGTAATTTGCGGTGACGTCCTCCTCATCCATGCAGAGGTGGTTGTGCGGGATGTAAATCAGTCCAGTGCGCGGTGAGAAGGCGGAGGGTTGCCAATCCTTTGCGCCGGGTGCGGTGGGACAAAGGTTACGAACGACTTTGCCGGTGTGAGGGTGCTTCTCTTCGACGTACTGCAACAGGCCAGTTTTCAGGTCCACGCCCGTGCTGGTTGTGATCGGGGCGAAGGGATCGGCCATGAGGACCTCTCCGGTCGTGCGGTCCATGACATACACATACCCATTGCGGTCGGGATGAATCAGCACTTTGCGGGTTTGGCCTTTGATCGGGAGATCGAGCAGGATGTTCTCATTCACCGCGTCGTAGTCAAACAGATCGTGCGGGCTGAACTGGTAGTACCAGACGGCTTCGCCGGTGTCTACATCGCGGGCGAAAATGCCGGAGGTAAATTTGTTGTCGCCGGGCCGAGCGTCCGAGTCCCAGGGGCCCGGATTCGCCGTGCCGTAATAGATAAGGTTGAGGTCGGGATCGTAGGATATCCACGCCCAGGCGCCACCACCGCCAATCTTCCAGGCATCGGGCGGCCACGTCTTCACCCCCAGGTCCTGACCGCGATCCTGTGCGTAGAACGGCTTGAAGCGGGCGCCGATCAGAACATCTTTATCGGGCCCGGTAGTGTAAGCAGTCCAAGCCACCTTACCGGTTTTGGCGTCGAGGGCCTTCAGCCAGCCGCGCACACCGAACTCTCCACCACTGACACCGACTAAGACTTTGCCCTTGGCGACGACCGGAGCCATGGTAATGCTCTCGCCCTTATTGATGTCGCCGATGCGCGTCTTCCAGACTTCCTTGCCGGTGTTTGCATCGACGCACACCGTCTGATCGTCGAGCGTATTGAAGTAGATTTTCCCGTTGTCGTAGGAAGCGCCGCGATTCACCACATCACAACAAGCCACACCCTTGATTGCAGGCGTGGGCATGGGCTGATAAACCCACTTCATGGGCGCGCCGGGTTTTGTCAGGTCGAGCGCGTATAGGTTATTGGGCCACGGCGTCACGATGTACATGGTGTTGTTGACCACGAGCGGCGCTGCTTCGTGACCGCGCTCAAGTCCAGTGGAGAAGGTGAACGCCAGTTTCAGGTTCTTGACGTTTTGCGTATTGATCTGGTCCAGGGTGCTATAACGAGTACTGGCGTAATCCTTGGCTGGGCGAAGCCATTGACCATCGTCGGGCGCCATTTTTCCGGTATATGGGCGTGGCTGGAAATTGGCTTCGGTCTGGGGAAGAAGCATCCCGGAGGTGTGACTCTTGGAATCAGCGGCAAACGAAATCGGGGCCAGGATCGCGACAACCAGTAGAAGTCCTGCGCAGTGGCCCCACTTAGAACCGACCGCGGTGCGCGCGTTAACTTTCACCGCAACACCTCGACATTCATCAGGTACACACGCTCTGTGCCAGTGCTTACGATGCAGGTTGCCTCGGCTGAGTTAGCCCCGTTTGTACGCACTTTGAGTGTGTTCTACAGTCAACCGACACAATCCGCGGCATTTGCCACTCCTGGAAGTATCGTGACACGACTTATTACGGGCTTGTAAACGAGGTTGAGCTTCTCTGTCGCAGGCAACCTGAGTCGGTATGACGTCCTCTGTAAGACATGGCGGTTGTGCTCACCGCAATTGGCATACTCCTGATCGGAGCTGCTCTGATTGACGTCTTCCAGACACTCTTTCACCCGGCGGGGCGCGGAGCCCTGAGTGACTGGACTGCTCGCACGGTTTGGACGGCTTTGCGGTTTGTGGCGTCGCGGCACCCGGGCGTGCTGACCTACGCTGGCCCGGTCGCGATCCTATCGATCATCTGCAGCTGGGCAGGTTGTACTTTGTTGGGATTTGCATTGGTCTATCTTCCCCATGTGGGGAGCCAGTATGTGTTCGCCGCAGGAGTAAATCCGGCTAATCACCGCGGTTTCTGGGAGGCGCTTAGAAGTTCGGTCGGCGCGCTAATTACCCTTACCGAAGGCATCGAGGTGAAATCAGCGTGGGCCGGTTTGCTGTGGGCGTTGGAAGCCATCATCGGATTTGGTTTGCTGACGGCCAGCGTTTCCTGGTTACTCTCAATCTACCCCGTCCTGGAAAATCGCCGCTCTGTTGCACAACGTGCCACTCTATTGCACCACGCGGAGGAGAAAAACCACATCGATTTGATTGTCGATTGTGGCGACGATGCTCATGAATGGATCATGGCACTCGCCGCAGACTTGGCAAGCCTTCGGAACCAGATGGCACAGTTTCCAATTTCCTATTATTTCTATGTGGGAGAGCCACAAACCGCGCTGGCGGGGGCCCTTCCATATTTATATGAGCTTTCCGAACGCGGAGCACGGACGTCCAACCCGGCCCTCCGCATGGCGGCCACCGCGCTGGGAGGCGCCGTCGAGGACTTCCTGGAATTGCTGGCTGATGTTTTTCTTCGGATGCCCGGTCATGATCCCAAAGCTATCTTGCGCGCGTATTCCCACGAACAAATGTCCGAGATGATGGCCTGAGGTGGACGGCGCGATGGCTCGGCATCGAGACCTCGGCGGGACCGAGCCAACCATACAGGAAGGCTATACTTCTGATGCTAACTTCGTTGCATGCCTTTCTCGGTCGCTAAAGATCTTACGATGGTTTCGAAGTTCTCAAGGAAGGATTGACAACCGAGCAGCATGGGTTCATGATCGGCCCATCGCTCCACCTTCTGAGTACATTCAGACCTTTGGACCGAAAATTTTGCGTCTCTCCCCCGGAGGTGCATCGTGGTAAGCGTCGTAAGTAGGCTGTTAAAGGAAGAAGAAGGGCAAGACATAGCAGAATACGCGGTGATGGTCGCCGTAATCCTACTGATTGTAGTTGGCACCATCCGATTGATCGGCTCAAACGCGAATATTGTCTTTTCCAATGCCGCAAGCTCAATTCAATAGCCGGTTACTGCTGCTAAGCAGATTGGGTGTTTTGGAGGTTTTCCCCTGGTGAGAGCTCGTTTAGTGTTCTGGCCCATCGCCATGTCCTACTTGTGTTTCCTGGTCGCTGGAAATGCAACCTACGCTCCCCAATCGTTTGTTGGTGGGGTGCTGGGGGCAGCACTGGGAGTCGCATGCGCGTTAGTCTTCTTTCGCCGCGCCAAACGTTACGAACACCGCGAGCTCGCGCGATTGTTGTTGCGGCGTTAATCGTGGCGACTGGCGTGTGGGACTCATCAAAGCGACCACTAGTCCATTCGTTTGTGCAAGCTTAGTGGTCGGGCCGCAAACCCAAGGTCAGGCGAGCGGGCTAGCGATATCACTGCTCCTGCGCACTCACGACATTATCGTCCGGATTGCGATCAATCAGTTTGATTAGCGGATCTATCCCGGCCGACGTTGGCGCTTTGTCCACTGTCACCGTGAACTCCTGCCGCTCTTGCGTGATCTCGTGTGTTTGCAGATAGAGCGGCTTGCCGTCGCGATCCATTACACCAATATCAACCAAGTCGTGCACTGGAATCAGGTGCTCTTGCCCCTTGCCGTCCGATTCGTACTTCTTTGCCTCGGCGACGATGTGGACCGCATATTTCCCGCCAGCGGTTTGCGAGTAAGTGGCTGAGATAGCTCGGTTATCGAAGATTGTGATGGTTTCGAACCAATCGTGATAGAGGTATTGGAATTCCGGCGGAGTCTCCTTCCGCAGATAAGCGATGAGGTCAAGCGTCGTCGGATACGGCGCACCTTTGAACGCGTAGTCCTTCACGAACGACGACAAGGCGCGCGTAACCCGATCTTCGCCGATGTAGTCCTGCAGCGCGTACATAATGAGTCCACCCTTGTTGTAGTGGATGTAGCCCTGGTTTGGCTCGACGCGCAGTAACGGCTTCTCTTCGTTCCGTTCCTGCCCGCGGCCGCGCAGATAACCATCAAGCTGGTAGCGCAGGAATTTCTTCATCGAATCGGCGCCGTAGGTGTGCTTCATTACCATCAGCGCCGTGTACTGCGCCAGTGTCTCAACGATGGCAGTCGCGCCCTCGGTGTTGGCGCTCACCACCTGATGTGCCCACCATTGGTGGCCAACTTCGTGGGCAGTTACGAAAAAGGGCAGATTGATCGCATCCTTCTTATGAGGGTTGACGTAGGTTATGAATCCGATCCCTTCGGAGAAGGGAATTGTATTCGGGAACGATTCGGCGAAGTTGCCGTATCGTGGAAACTCGATGATGCGCAACTGGCGGAACTGAAACGGGCTGAATGCCTGGGTGCAGTAGTCCAGCGTTGACTTCATTCCCTGGGTCATTCGGTCCAAATCAAACTCGTGGCCCCGGTGGTAGTAGATCTCCAGGTTCACATCGCGCCAGCGGTCTCGCCGCAAGGCATAGCGAGCCGAGTTTGCCGAGAAGATGCCCGCCAGAACCGGAGCGTCTGCCTTGTACTGGAAATAGTGACGTCCGTCCTGCATCCAGTCTCTCTGCAGATACCCAGGCATGATCGCAGTCTGATCCGCGCTGGTACTGATGGTTCCTTCGAAGTTCACCCAGTCGGCATCGGTCGACACGTAATGGTTCTGGCGTGCCGCTGCATCCTCGAGCTTCGGCAAGCCTGGCGATTTTTGGAGACCATGCCGGTGTCGTGCGCTGTCATCGACCAGCTGGACGTCCTGAAAGTATCCAATGAATGGAATGTAGCTGGAACTCACGAAGGACCCGTTGTGCACAATGTCGCCATTGGGAAAGGAGTTCACAAATCCCGGGTTGGGATATGACAATTCGAAGCTCAGCGTCGTGCGATCATGCGGCGCCAAGGGCCTCGACAATCTAAACACGTAGAACCCAAGTGCCGGATCCTGGAGAACCGAAGTCTGTCCCCCTGAAAAGGCCAGATTCCGCACATCGATATGCGGGCGGGGAATCACATCCACATCCTCCGGCCAGATGGTTACAGCGACAGTATCGATCGGCGCACTCGTCTTATTCTCCAACCACTCCTGCCCACGGAAGACCGCGAGCCGCTTCTCGGGGTAGAGGTCGATATCAACGTTGATGTCCGTTAGCCGTGGCTGGGGCATTGCCTGATATTTTTTGTATTTGATCTCGTACTGCGCCCGTGCCGCTTCATTCTTGTACGTAGTCAAATACCGGTTAAGAATGTGGGTGTTGTAGTAGATGTACGAACCAATCGCAGCGAACACTAAGGCTGTCGCACCCAGCGCCGCGACGGTCTTTCCGGACAAACGCGCGCGAGCGAGGTGCAGTCGAGTTCGCCAACTCGTCTCCGTTCCCCGCACCCAGAGCAGGTTCGTGATGATGGCCAGCAGCACAGCCCCAATTGCCCAATAAAGCTGAAACCACAAAAGAGAGTGCGCGTACGGTCCATATCCGTTCATGTCGGAGTAGACCGGGGTTGGCGACTCGCCGAGGCGGTATAAGTAGTCCTGCAAATTCATCTGAGGCAGCGCGATCCCCAGAATGAAGTACACGACCATCACGAAATGTCCGAGGTATTTGTTGTTTACGATCGTATGGATGAGAAATGCGATAACGCACAAAATGCAGAACGTGACTAGGCGACGACCAAGCAGCTCCTGGAAATACAGGCCGAATTCGTAGTTGTGGTATCCGTACCAAAGTTGAACGAGCAGCCCGCAGATCATCACCATGAGCACGAGCACGACCTGCACGAGCATCAAGGCGAATAATTTACTGCAGAACGGTACCCAGCTCGGAACTGGGAACGCGTCCATGATCTGGTCAAGACGCGCGTCACGTTCCCGCCACACGAGTTCGCCGGAGTAAAAGGTGATGATGATCAGCACGAACAAGCTGAAACCGCTGCCGGCCAGTTGCAACATCCGCCAGGTTACCGGATAGACAGGAGTGGCAAACGGGTTGTTGATGTCGGTCGCGGAGAGGATGGCGAAGATTGCGCCTGCCAGCAATAGCACCGAAAAGAAAATGCTCCTGACGGTCTCGTTGAACTGAAGTCTGGTGAGGGACAGAAGTTCGCGGAACGAACCGCGCGCCGTAAACGTGGTTTGTACAGCCGGCAATTCCTGCGCTGCCGCGATCGGTTCCTCTACCTGTTCCGCGACACGGTGTTTCGCTGCCCTCTCGGCGGCATAGGAGAACGAGAAGCGGAGGTAGGTGAAGCCCAGGATAACTGCGCCGACGCCCAGCCATAGCACGCGGTTCCACAGCAGCACTCCGGTGAAGGGAACCAGCTGCGCGTTGCGTTGGAATGGCGTCCAATACTGTGTGAGCCTGGTTACCGCGTTGGCGCCAAAAGGGTCGACCATGGCGGCGAAGGTGCTGACCGTAAGGTTAGTGGACAATTGGTTCGCGGCGAAGTATCCGATCAGCAGGATCACGCTACCCACATACACGGGTAGCATTTTGCGTCCAAGCGCGGCGAGCGAGAAAAAGATCGCCGAGATGAAGACCAGGTTTGGAATTACGAGCGTGAAATAAGGCTGTATGTACCCTGTCACGCTCTGCGGGCCTACTCGCGCCGGATCGAGCCACGACATTCGGGTTCCCGCCCAGGTTCCCAATCCCACGCTCGCGAAGATGAGAACCTGGACGGCGAGTGCCCCCGCGAACCTTCCGGCAAGGTAGTCGAACTTCCTGATCGGTGCCGTATAGAAGAACGCCGTGGTGTTGGCGTCCACGTCCTGGTACGTGGCCTGTCCCGCCAGTGCCGCGATCACTATCACGCCAAAGAAGCTGACGTACATGATGATTACGTTTAGCGCGAATGGCGACGTCACCAGCACCTTCCCGCCGGTTCCGAAATCAACACTGGCCCCTGGCAGACCGCCACCCGACATGAGTACGAACAGGAATGCCAGTGCGAAAAACACCAGGAAGTACACATACGTGGAAATGCGATGCAGTCGGCGGGAGAACTCGAAGGCGAGAATCGATCCGATCATCAGTTCACCGAAGCTGCTGTGCGGTTATCGACCAATCCCTTGATGGTTGCGAAGTAGACATCTTCGAGATCGGGTGTGACCGCCTCAAACCCGGCTTCCGGAGCCTGTTCTCCCAACACGCGGACGAGCGTCTGTCCGGCGAACAACCGCATGGAGATGAACCGCATGCTCTTCCGGTACTTTTCTAAGTCAGCATGTGGAATTGACTTCTGCCAGACTCGTCCTTGAAGATCTCTAACCAACTTTGCCGGATTTCCCGCAAGCCTCACCTGCCCCTGATGGATGATGGCCATCGCCTGGCAGAGATCGCTTACATCGGAAACGATGTGGGTCGATAGGATCACAATGATGTTCTGTCCAATGGCGCTTAACAAATTGTGAAAGCGGACGCGCTCCTCAGGATCCAGACCTGCGGTGGGTTCATCGACGATGATCAGCTTGGGATTTCCGAGAAGCGCCTGGGCAATGCCAAATCTTTGTTTCATCCCGCCGGAGAAACTGCCCAGCGCTTTGCGACGATGATCGTAGAGATTGGTTTGTTGAAGCAGAGCCTGCACAACGGCGCGTCGCTCGTCCCCATTCGTAATGCCCTTGAGAGTAGCGAGGTGATCCAGTAAATCCTGGGCGGAAACTTTGGGATATAACCCGAATTCCTGAGGAAGATATCCGAGCGCCCGCCGCACTTCATCCTTTTGCCGGAGAACGTCGATCTCTCCCAGGGAGACGCTGCCGGTGTCGGCCTCCTGTAGGGTTGCGAGGGTTCGCATGAGGGTCGATTTGCCTGCTCCGTTTGGACCGAGCAGGCCGAACATTCCCTGATCGATGCTGAGGGAAACATCTTTCAGGGCCTGAGTGCCATTTGGGTATCGTTTGGAAAGGCCTTGTATGCGTAGTTGCATTGTGTTCGTACTCGTTGGGATACGAGTCTACGCGCTCATAAGTTCCAGGAGATGCTATTTTTGCGGGCTCGCTAAGCAAATGTAAACAACAGCCCGCTAGTCGGGTCCCGACACGGCGAGTTTGCGGAAGTCGAGAAAACACGGGCGGGTGACGGGTGGAGTTAAAGGTGCTTCGTCCCAAACCGTTGACGAGCGCCTCTAAGCGCGTAAGAAGACGCTTTGTTACAGGTGCGAGCCGCATCTCGTAGCATCGTGCGATTGAAAAGGAGAAGGAGGAAAATCGTGACGGCGAGGACATAAAGTGCCTCGGTTGCTCCACTGCCCCCGTCGGGCGAGATGTGCAAGTACCGCTCAAAGAAATCCATGAACTACCTTCTGATTACTTGCGTGACACGTTCTGTCACCACCGCGCTAATATTCCAAGGCCGCGAACTCAAGTAAATCGAAGACCGGAGGAGGTTGGAACGGAGGTGGACCAGGAATTCCGCCGAGCCGCAAAATACTCCGTCCCTCGAGCGCAACATAAAGGGCGCGGTCATTCGGATCGGAAAGCGGATCGAAGAATCCTGACTCGGGTCGCCCTGGGAGCACGACTGAGTCCAACAGCGTTATCCATTCAAAACCGTTGATCGTGCCGAACACCCCAGCGTCGCCAAACACAAACCGCGTGTTGGCCTCGCCACGGCTGAACAACATGTCGGTGATGACAGTAGCGGTAGTGCGAGTGATCTTCCCACCCGCCGTAACCGCTTGCGCGAGCGCCAGTTCAGGTAGCCAGCTTTCGCCTCCATCTAATGACACTTTGATCCCCGACTGATCGACCAGGTAGATGATTTGAGGACGGAAGGGATCGACAAAAAAAGATATCGCTCCCGTTGCGGAGCGTCCTGTAGGCCCTCCGGGGACGATCGTCCTCCACATTGCCAAGCCGTCATCCCATTTCAACAAAGTGCCCATTCCATCGCTAACGAAGAACACGGGGCTCCCATGGCCCCCGGATGCTTGCACAACGGGCTCCGGCTTCACCGCAGTGATGGGCAAGGCGGTGCCGATCGGTTGCGCTTTGTTGGGATCATCCCAATCGCTCAGCTGCGTAATGGAGCTGATCTTTGTGGTCCGCAAGACCTTGCGAGAGATTCCATCGCTGGAGTGAATGAACACGTAATCCCCATCCGGCATCGGTGCTTCAGTCGCAAGAGTACGAATAATCGGCCGGTAGCCGCGAATCACCAGATCGGATACGGGATATGCAGGGACACTGCCGTCGGACTGCTTTACACGGCGCGTAGCCGGTACGTGTTTAGTGTTGGAATCGTCGGAAGCATCGGGATACTGGGACGAATCACTGCTGGAAACAATATTGACGCTGGGCGTTTTTACTCCATTGAGGAAGAACCGTGGCTCGAACTGCAGCAGCCTGCCGGGTTGTGCCACATCCGCGAACCAGGCATCGCAATCTCCGCAGGTGGAAATGGGGTCGTAATAATTTTGTCCGCCATCACGTGTAAAAAAGTCGTCGTTGTCGCCGCAGCCAAAGTAAAGAGCTGGAGAATTGCCGAGTCCGAACAGCCCCGCCATATTGACCGGGTCGAGCGTCTCCAGGCCGTCACACAGATTCCAGTTTGTGCCACCATCCGTGCTTTTGTAGAGCCCGCCGTCGCTCGCCATCCAAATGATCCCGGAATTGTACTGATCCAGCTCGCTGTTCTGGTTATACGGCGACGCGAGATTGCTGGGCTTCAGCGTGATCTCGAAATCAGGCGTGAAGATCAGTGCATGAGGATCAGCATGGACCCGAACGATATTCGAGTTGTCGCCATCTCGCCTCGACTCAGACGCATCTCTTCCTCCCAGGCGATGCCACGAGTTGAACGAGTCTGGCACGCCTTGCGATACGTGGACGTGATTCATATCGGAAAAGAAGACCAGAAAGCCAGAACTCGTGGGCTTGGTAATCACATAAACGTTTCCGCTCGGCGTGTCCGCAAACTGGGAATTACCCACCGAGTCATACAAAGGGGCTCCTGGCATATCCAGCCACATGGCAGCTCCTGTTGACGCGAACTGGCTAAAATCCCCATACCAGAGGCTCCCTTCATCGGCGAGCCGTTCACAAATAGTGTTAGCCTGCGTGCCGTCCGGAACCTTGGACCGGTAGTAGCTAGGGCCGAACGATCCTCCCGGAACCGCTAAGTAAACCTTGTCAGGATTACCCGGCTCGACAGCCAGGATTTGTGGACACTCTCCATTGTTAGTTGATGATCGTCCAGCGAAACCGTTAACTCCGATGCCTTTGCACGAAGTTTGGAACGCGGCCAGGTTTGCCCGTGAAGTGTTGATTACATTAGCGCCCTTGTCCACCGCCCAGTGATTGCCGCTGTCCCGAGAGAAGAAAATTGCGCTATCTCCCGCGGCGTAAACCTTGCGTAGATTTGCGCCTTCCTTCGGTGCCACGGCGACGTGCCACACGTTGCTTCCGCCGGCGACGGAGTGCAGTGTCCAGTGAATCCCTCCATCGACACTGCGGGCGACGCCCTGGGTGCCCAATGCGGCGAATACAAGCATGGGGTCGTCGGGCGCGAACACCACTTGGCTGATGCCGGAAAGAATGGGAAATTTCTGCGATGTGACAACTGGTAGTACCAGCTCCCAGCTCTGACCTCCGTCAGCCGAACGGTAAATACCGTCGCGGTTCTTTACGAACTGCCCGTCCCGCGCTGCCACTAAAACGAGGTTGGGATCGGACGGCGAAGCGGCAATATCGAAAATATGAGGTGCATAGATGCTGCCGAAAATGCCCGGACCGGCATCATCAGTCGGTGGGCCGCTTAATTGGCGGAAAGTTTGACCTTGATCATCGGAGCGCCAGACGCCGGCGACGCTGCCTGCGTATATACGGTTGGCGTCGGCCGCCAGTGCTGCCGAGAGGAGGCGACCACTCGTCGAGTGTTGCACATCGTTGTGATGAAAGTTGGAACGAGTCGGCCCGACACTCGTGATCGTGATCATCGGTTGTCCATGTCGCGCAGTAGTGGCGGGTGGCGGTTTTAAGGGATATCGACAGTAATCTCTGTCAACACACTCGAATCGTTGTCGTGAAAGCAGTGCACTTTTAATTTGCGGAACGCGGCCTCGCGCACCAGTGCCAGCCGCTGAGACTGCAGGACACGGTAGACGGCGGGGGCGTCATCACGGCTATTCCAGATGTAGAAAAACCATGATGTCCCAGTACTTGTCTCTTTCACCGTAATCGCGCCTATGTCGAAAGAGTTGGGCGTGCCGGTGAGAAAACTTGCGACCTTAATATTGGTAACAGTTCCAATAGTTTCCATGGCATTCTCAGCACGGCGGTATGTAGGGGACCGCCGGATCACTCAAGTGCTGCGCGATGCTCTTTGCCAGCTCCAGCTTGCCGCCGACCCGCAGCTTGCCGGAGAACAGAGCCTCGTACGGCGCTAGTTGGCCGTTTGCGATTTGCGTCCAGGTCTCCGGGCGCATCACGACGTGTACATCCGCCGATTCCGGCCGGCCGTGCCGCACCTTGGCCTTCTTGGCTGAACCTGCTTCGACCTCCCAGTGGTCTACTTTATCGGTACCTTGCAACAAATGAATGTGAATACGTACTTGAGAGCCGAAGTCGCCGAGGGCCTGCGACAGACTTTTGAGGCTGGAATCCAGGTCCGAGCCCCCGACCCCGATCAGTGGCCGCAATCGGGCAAACGTAACGGGCGTAGCCAATGGCTCTCTGACGTTCTTCCCACCTTGTGTCATGAGCTACCTCACGCAAAAACTCCAGAAGTCTACAACAGTTCGCTGTGGATTCCCGGGTCGATTGGCGAATCGAACGGGATCGAGTCGAGCTCAATTGTTATTCAGGAACAGTGCGCGGCCGCACGACTGTGCTGAATTGGATTGACGAAAGAAAAAGCCAGTTTTCAGCCTCGCCACCGAGAACCAGGTCATTGCAAGGGAGGGTTCTTTACTTCTCCTCGGTATACGCGTCTGGCCAGCGCCCAATGGTCCGTGAGCGAGAAACGGCTGACTTCCGCTTAATAGCCGAGAATAGCGGCCTGGTTCCAGCAGCTGAAGGCTCACCGCGCCTGCAATCGCAGCTTGTAGTCCTTGTCATCGGGCAAGCGTCCATCTATTCGCAAAACCTTTACGGACGGGTCCACGTCGCTGGAGCGAACATACCCAATCGCGCCAGGAACGTTAAAAACAAATCTTCGAACCTCCGACGAACTGGCAAAAGTCTTTGGCGATATCGTAACTGCACCAGTAAAGACCCCTTGCATGAAATGCGTGTTAAAGTCCTTCTCGGTCATGCCGTAGATTTCGCGCAGTATAACCTTGCGCTCTGGCTGTGCCGGATCAAGCATGACGAGAGTGATCCTTCGTCCGTTTGGCCAGTGGCTCCGTTCTCCAAGGAATATCTTCTTCAGTTCAATCAGGGAGAAGTTTTCCACGGGATTGCTCTGATTCACGATAATGGCGAGCGCCTGTTCCGAACTTCCGACGCCGGCTAAGGCTGCCCCGGACGGCGCATCTGACGACACCACGAGAATCAGGATTGTCGCGCTGATTACGGCTACGGCTGAAATTAGGCGACGCATTGGTACACCTACCTAGAAAGTGAATCCAAGTTGCATTGCCAGACCATTAACAGTTTGTTGGTGACGAAAATCCGTGTAGTCGTACTGCAACTTAAACGCAACTGATTCGCTGGCATCATACCGCAGGCCAACTGAGGGCCCCTGCCGCAGACCAACCGTTGGAAAGATCGGTTCTGTATCAGAGGCATTGACATACTGGTATCGCAAATATGGCCGGAATGAGCCTATTCGTTTCGATACCTGGGTATAGAAGCCGGGAGTTTCATACACGTGCGATATCCCTTGAGGCGCATGCCGGATGACTACGCCCTCGTTCAACCATTCGAAGTTAGGACGAACCAGAACGGCATGGGCGGCGACAATCGTTTCACTAACGGTCGGAACGTTATTGGGTATCAGCTTGTCATGATAGACGGAAACGCCGACCTGTAATCCCGGTACCGCCGTCGGGCGGGCAAACAGTCCTAAATTGAAGGCCTTACCATTCTTCTCAGCGACCACGTTCTGAACCGGCTCGGCATTGGGTGATTGGGACGCGCGGCCATTGCCCAGTTCGGCAACGTAATGCAACCCCAATTTGCCCGATGGAACCAGACCCGAGACCGAGACGCCCACGTTGTGAACTGGCAAGATGCCACCCTGATCTTCAAAAGCGAAAAGAAATGGACGACCTGTGGCAGTCTGCAACCAGGTGCTGTGATGGTAGGCGGTATTGTAGTAGCCAATCGCAGTGTGGAAGCGACCAATTGCAACATTGAAGTAGTCATTGTGCGAGTACTGCATTAGCAGTCTCTCGACATCGACACCGAAGTTGTTATCCTGGCCGGCTTCAAAAACAATTTCGCTGAGAAAATGGAACTTTTCGGAAACATCCGAGGTTACGAAGAGGTCTAGCTGACCGAGGCTGAAAGCTGTGTGGTCCCCTTTGGCGTCGTCACCATGGAACGTGATGTCACCAAATCCTCTCATCCGCAATAAGGTTCGGCTCGGATCCATGCGCTCTGCTTCAGCGCTTTCGCCCACGGGACCGGGCCCAGCTTCGGATGGAGCGGTCGACGACGGCCCTGCCTCGCCAGTGTTTGCTGTAGGCGGCGGCGTGGGTTGCCGAGATGACTCGAGTTGCGCAACCCTCGCTTCCAGCTTCTCAATCTTTTCGACAAGCAGTCGGATGGTCTGCTGCTGTTGTGAATCATCACTCGGTTGCTGGGCGACAACTGTCACCGTGCTTGCCGAGCACAGTACAAGTATCAAGGTTGCAATTCGAATGGTATGGAGAGTCGGCTTCGATAAACCGACAGCCTTAATAAGTGCCGGCAATACGTAGGCCTGCATAGTTGTCCTCCAATACATACGACGAGTCTGAGTGGCCCGTGAAACAGTTTGCAGAGATGTCAGTCTGGAACACGGCTGCTCAGCGGTGTTCTGGGAACCCGGGTTCCGGCGCCAAACCTTAGAACGACTACTTTGAGTACAAGAAATTAAACAAGAAGCCGAACTCCCTCGGGTTGGGTGGTGGGAGTTGGGGAAGACAGGAGGAAACTACTCGATGAACCATTCCGGTTCAACAAAAAAAAGAGCGGGGCGTAGTCGGGGCAAATTATTGTTGAGCGGAGTCGCGGATTAGGACCACATCAGACTCCGTATGTCCCCGGAGAACGCCAAGGCTTTTACCATCGGGTGACCAGTGGAACGCCGATATCTGATCCGATGCGAACGCAGTGACCTGTCGGCCGGCCGACCCGTTGAGAGGCTGAATCCACACATTGTCGACACCATTTTCACGGATTGGGTAAGCAATAGCGCTTCCGTCGGGATTAAAGATCAACCCGCCGACGGATATCCTCTCATCTGCATCGAGCAGTCGCGGTGCAGCTTTCGACGAGAGGTCTAGCAAAGCAATTTTGTATTGCGGATACGGATCTTCAGGTGTGGGTACGGTTGCCAAAATATACGCTAGCAGCTTGCCGTCCGGGGATAGCGTCAGCTCAGCACCGGCCGGAACGGTACCGGAAACGCTGCTGCCTGCAACCGCTTCAGCCGGTGCTGAGCCGTCTAGAGGCACCCGCCAAAGCTGCTGAAGCGCTACGTTCCAGAAATAAACCCACTTTTCGTCCGCAGAGCACACTGGTTTGCGATCATTCTTGCCATCCGTGAGCTTCGCAGGAGATGTGCCGTCGAGATTCGCACGCCACACATTGGTTGCATTTGCTCCGCCGTGAAACGCCCAAGAAAACACTAAAGAATGAGTGGCACAGCCGGCCACATCAACGAGTGCCGCTCCGGGGTCGCTGAGCAGGCGGGTCGGAGCACCCTGCCCGATGCCCGCCCGCAGCAAACGCGTGGCATCGGTAAAAACCAAATTCCCGTCTCTGGTCCAATCAAAATCGTAAGCCACCTGACCCTGTGGAAGAACGAGGGCAGGATCTCCTGAAGGATTCTCACTGGCATGCACAACGTACAAATTTTGAGTTGTCTTGGTTTGGACGGTGGCCAAAGTCTTGCCATCCCCCGACACTGTCAGCGAGGCGTAACTGTTTGTGTCACGAGTGATCGGGATCAAGGGCTTATCAGTATCGGGAATCAAACCAATCTGAGCGCGCTGGAAATAGTCCGGACCTTTTTGTGCATAGAGGGCGAGAATGCCACGCCCATCGGGAAGCCATTTAAATTCCGACGTCAATTTGTCTTCGAAGCTGGCGAATCGACTGATCTTGCCATTGGACACTCCGAGGAGACCGATACCCCCCAATGCGTTGGTTGGATTTGATAAGCGAAGGGCGACTTGTTTCCCGTCGGGTGACCAGGCCACCGAAGATGGCGTATCCGATGTGGGGCTTGCAGTGTGCAATATCTGCGGATCGCTCCCGTCCAGGTTGACAGCAATGATCTGGTATTTGCCCGCCTCGGGAACGTTCGCATGTGCGAAGGCTATGCGGCGTCCGTCAGGAGAGAAGCTGATGTCGCTATCAATTCCCCGGACAACCGTTTGCGGCGTACCACCCAACACAGGTGCCCGATATAGATCGAAGTTCGTGTTCGTCGAATCCACTGCCTTGATGAAATAGAGGTAATTCCCATCAGGAGAAAACGCCAAATTTTTGTACGCCGCCGGCGACGGTGGAATGACCTGGGTGTCACTGCTGGTCGGAAGATTACGCAACCATAGGCTTTGCAGCCCTTTGTCATTAACGACCGTCAAAATATAACGGGCATCAGGCGAGATCGCAGTCAAGGCGGCCTTACCCGACGTCGTCACCTGGGTGATGGTGAAGGTCTGAAAACGTGAGACTCCTGGCGAGGAGAAGAATGAATACACCCCGTAGCCTGCGATGGCGAGAACGAGCAGAGCAACAAATCCGATAGCAGAAGCGGCCCACTTGTGTTGCTTTACTGCGGCGGTGACGGAGCTGTCGCTTTGCTGTAAGGAATCTGTGGCTGGTGGAGGTACGGGAGCGGTCCCGGGTGAATCTGAAAAACCCGAGATCGATCGTCCGCTATGACTAGAATCGGTTTCTCGCTTCAGCCGCTTTAAGTCTGCCCTCATCTCCGAAGCGGCCTGGTAACGAAGGTCTCGGTCTTTCTCCAGGGCCTTCCCAATGATCTCTTCGAGTTTTGGCGGCAGATCGGGATTCAAACGCAGGGGCGTAACCGGGGGGCGGTTCAAAATGCCATCGAAAATGGTTGCCGAGGTATCCCCGCGGAACGCGAGCGCGCCGGTAGCCATTTCGTACAGGACAGCTCCAAAAGAAAACAAGTCAGTACGGGCGTCGAGGTCCTTCCCCTTGGCTTGTTCGGGTGACATATACGCTACCGTCCCGACCGTTGTGCCAGGACTGGTGAGAAACATGCGGTGTACGGGTTCAGCATCCTCGATTGTGATACCGGTGGCCTCACCGGGCTTAGCGGCTACAGGGGCCAGTTTGGCGAGTCCGAAATCCAGAATCTTGGGATGGCCTCTCTTGGTGACGAAGATGTTGGCGGGCTTGATGTCTCGATGAACAATGCCTTCGCTGTGAGCGGCATCGAGCGCATCCGCGATCTCGATAGCCATAGGCAGGAGTTTGTCATTCTCCATAGGACGGCCGCGGATCACATGCTTTAGCGTCCAGCCATCCAGGAATTCCATTGCGATGAATTCCTGTCCTCCCTCTTCCCCTATGTCGTAAATCGTGCAGATATTGGGATGATTCAGCGCAGAGGCTGCCCGAGCTTCTCTTTTGAATCGTGCTAAGGCCTGAGCATCGAGACAGAGTTCGGGAGGAAGAAATTTCAGAGCAACAAACCGCTGCAGGCGCGTGTCGATTGCTTTGTACACCACTCCCATCCCACCGCCGCCAATTTTCTCGGCGATCTTATAGTGCGAGATGGTCTGGTTGAGCATCGATCAGGGCGCGAGGAAGGCGAATTGGGGCCCTAAGACTGGAACCGTATCTTAGGTTTGTGCCCCGCAGAAGTCAATGCAAATGCCCTCGCCTAGTCAATCACACCCACCCGCAATGCCGAACACTGGGCGGGCGGTCCGAACTGGATAACACGCGCCCCACCCGGGTGCCGTGGAGTTCCAAACCAGGTATACAATGCCGAGCACCTTGCCGATCTACACGGTCAACAGGCAATCATGAGGTTCCTTCGGAGATCAATGGTTTCTGCGCAAAAGGGTTTCGATTGGGCGCAGCCAGGCATTAACGAACTTCTGCAAGCGGCACCCGATGCAATGCTGATCGTCAACTCCGAAGGAAACATTGTTGCAGTGAACTCCCAGGTTGAGCTCATGTTTGGGTATAGCCGAGAGGAATTGATCAGGCAGAAGGTTGAAATCCTCATTCCTTCTCGGTATGGCCAATCTCACGTAAAACATCGGTCGTCTTTTCTGAACGAGAACAGAACCCGTCCCATGGGCGCCGGAGAAACGCTGTTTGCGAAGCGTAAGCACGGCGCGGAGTTTCCGGTCGAAATCAGCCTTAGTCCGGTGCGAACCGCACAAGGATTGTTTGTCATCAGCGCGGTGCGAGATGTAACCGCTCGAAAGAATGCGGAAGACCGGATCAAACAGCTTAATGCAGAGTTGGGATCAGCGCTTCGTCGAGCCGAACAGCTGGGGCCCACCGGTGACCTTGCTGCCAATATGGCGCGAAGCATCGAGACCGTGCTCGACAAATTAATACGACAAATTATTCAGATTGAGCGACTCTCCTCCACACAGCCGACCGTCCAAGAGCTGATCCCATCTCTGAAAGAGTCCGTTGAGGAAATCGGAACAATTACCAGAGATGTCATAGGTCTTAAACAGGAACACGATAGTTGGAAGAAGAGATAGAGATCGGCGAACAGCGTAGCCGGCCAATCCCAGCGAGGACCGCGAAGAGGACGACGTCCTGCGCACGTCGCCAGTAGGGAGTGTGCCGGTGTTCGAGGCGGCGCCAATGTTGTACAACATTGTCCCGTCCGGGGTTACCGTTTCGGTGGTCTGGCCACCGTTGTACATCGTTTGGTAAGTAAAACCGTCCTGCCCCACAATATCGACTTCGGCGGGTGGCCCGCATCCCTTCTCCCCCGCACAATCTGTTACCAGGCGGGTGACGCATAACGAGCCTACACCTTCGGATAGACGGATATCCGATTGGTTATATCCCTGAATGCCATCGCATTCATCGATCTATAACACTGCCCGATATTCTGGGCCTGATTGGTACGGGCGCGGAGTTCATCACTGCCCGCGATTCGTTGGTTCCACCTGTAGCCTCTCTAGAACATCGCTGTCTGGAAGACAAATTGCGACCCGAGAGGCACCGCGGGGTGCAGGAATAAGGTCTTAAGCAACTTACTGGGATAATCCGTATTGCGGAGAGCGGCCTGGAAAGTCTGCAAGAGTTATCTCGGTTTTCGGAAAACTCGGTACCTATCTATTCGCGTTGCAGTTGACTGGTGGATTAGGCACAATGCACTCCACAAATCCGCGCGGCTACCCAGGAGTGGTGTTATGGCGGCTCAGAGCGGTCTTCAAAGCAGTTCTGCAGGAAAACCTGACAAAACTACCAACGGCAGTTCGTCGCAACGGTTTGTTCTTCGTCCGCAACGGAAGCTGGCGATCATCTTCGCCTGTGTTGTGGCAGCCGCTGCCCTAGCTGTCGTTTCGGCACGACAAGATATCCGCCCGGACCCGAACCCGACAAGCTTTGGCGCCTGGTTCTGGTCGCCGTTGGAGACGAACGCGCTGAGCCGACTGCCAGTGGTGACGTGTACGGAACCGAGCAGGTACGCATGCCGATTGAACGGCATCTGGGCTTCGAACGATGGCACCGACGTGTGGGCGGTCGGAAACAATGGGCTGGTTCTGCAAAAGCATCATGGGAAGTGGACTCTGACGCCCTTCGAGGTACGTGGCGCCGCAGCACGAACAAAAAACCTTCCAGCCACCAAAGAGGATGGATCGCAACCTGACATTGGGCCGGGAAATACAAAATCAGCACTACCCGCTTCGGGCAACCGTGCTTCTCGAACCGGAATTCAGGAATCAATTTCAAGACCGAGCCTAAGCCTGAGCTCATTAGCCGACCTGCTGGTAGTAAGGGCTGAGGCCGCAACGAGAGAGCAACCTCAGAGCTCAAGCACAAGTTCTAACCGCGCGACGAAGCAATCGGACGCGCAACAGACACGGAGCGGTACACCGAAGCAGGAGAATTCCCAGAGCTCATCATCGTTCTCGCCTGAGCAAAGTGCAGGCCCAGAGCAGGCATCGCCGAATCAGGCACCACAGTCGCAGTCTACTCAGCAGCCCTTGCCGAACCCGTCGCGCAAAGAACCTCCGGCGCAAGGGCCGGAGATCGACTTGAGCAAAGCGACGGGAAAGGCGCAAGGACGTGACAACAATGCGATTAACCAAACTGTGCCAGTCGGCAAAGCCGACACGAACAAGATGTCGTCGCCGTCATCCAAGATCCCGAGTTCCGCAGATAGCTACAAAAACCAGCCTCCGCCAACGACGGCCAAGAAGAAGTCTCCGGCTAAACGTGCGGGAAGCAATCCGAAGGGACTAACTTCCGAACAGGCCAATCAGCTACTCGGTCCCGCCGTTACCGCAGTCAGCACGGATGACCTCCTGGCTGTGTACTTCACCCGACACGGAGAAGGCTGGATTGTAGGACGGTCTGGGCAGATCTATCACTTGGCGCAAGGCGGCAACGTTTGGGAGTTCGCCGGCATAGCGAGCTTTGAGTTTGCGAAAAACGTAGACGTCCGCAATGTATACGGGAATGTTCCGATCCGTCCGGTCCTCAGAAGTGCTCAATTCCTGGATGAAGTGAGCGGTCCCACACCGGGGGTTCGTCTCGAATGGCGAGGATTCGTACCTCCAGCAGCGGGCAACACTGCTCGAATATTCGTCTTTACGGGGACTTTGCTGGATCGCCCAGATATCAGTCTATTGAATAAGCAATCATCACGGTTTGAGTCCACGGGGGTCAGCGTAGCAGATTCAGCGCCGACATCGGACATGCGCTTTAGGTTTGTGTACAGGGCATCGGCCATGTGGTGGGGTGTTGGCGATGACGGTCTCGTGATGCGCTCGAAGAACGAGGGCGGTAGCTGGCTGCACGAGACTCAAGGGCCGGGGATGAGCCCGAGCAACCGCCGTCTGCCAGGACCTTGGTATTGGGTGTTAATGAGCCTTCTCGTCGCCATCTGTTTGATGGTGATGTGGGCACCGGAACCGCAACAGGTTGTCGAGTCTGTCGCGGACTGGGTCGTAACAGACGCGCCGCTTAAACCCGGAGACCTCGACGCACTCGACTTCACTCCAGTGGCACTGGGGCTTTCGCGGTTCATCCGCAATCCGAAGACACAGCCGCCGGTCACCTTGGCGATAGAAGGAAAATGGGGTGAGGGTAAGAGCTCGCTGATGAGCCTACTCTGCGGCGATCTCAAGAAGTCACGCTTGCGGCCGGTCTGGTTCAATGCATGGCACCACCAGAGCGAAGAGCAACTGCTGGCATCGTTGCTGGAAAATGTCCGCAAGCAGGGCCTGCCTCCCTGGTGGCACCTCGACAACATTGTATTTCGCGGGCGGCTATTGTTCTTCCGCTTCGGACGAATGTGGCCGCTCATGACACTGCTGCTCCTCGCATGCGTGTGGACCAGTACATACGAAATAGCGCACCACGGCCCCGAACACCCGCAGTGGACAAGATCAGTGACTAACAGCGTACGTGGGGCGAGAGGAATTTGGGACTCGTTCTGGAATGGAACAAACCCGGCGAAGGATAACAAGGAAGGGGAGACCTCCTCCGACCGATCTGGCGAGTCGAACAAGGCTAAATCTGGCCAAGGCGACGCGGTGGATGGGTCCGGCTGGGCGATGATTCTTAGCATTCTTGGCTTCTTCGGCGCAATCGGGACCAAGATCAAGGCGTTCGGCGTGGATACAGCCAAGCTCGCAACCCAGGTTAAAGAAGGAGCCATAGTCAAAGACCTGAGTCCACAACCGGGCATTCGGCGGCAGTTCGCGCGCGAGTTCGACGATGTATGCCGAGCTTGGAACTGGGGGAGCCGGCGCGTAATCATATTTATCGACGACTTGGACAGGTGTCGACCCGACAATGTCGTCACCGTGCTCGAGGCGGTTAATTTCTTGACGACCGCCGGGGATTGCTTTGTAGTGCTCGGTATCGCGCCCGACACGGTAACGCATTGCGTTGGCTTGAGCTTTAAGGATGTGGCGGAGAGCCAGGCTTTCTGCGCGGGAGTGGCGGACGATTCGCGAAGTAAAGCGCTGGCACGCTACAAGTTCGGCGCTAACTACATCAGGAAGCTGGTCAATATCTCGGTTGCGCTGCCAAAGACAACTTACGAACAGCGCGCGCGAGTGCTGGAAGCGAAAATTGAACGCGCCACTGCGGACAACGTGGCAGCCAATACGCGCCGAGAACGGGCTTGGATGGGTATAAGAACGGCCGCCGGTGTGTGCTGGAAGTTAGCTCCCGCTGCAGTGTTGCTTGGACTGGCTGCGGTTTCAGCGTGGATGGGATATCAAACCGGTACTGCACCGCAAGCGATTGGAACAACAGCGTCGGTCAGTGTTGCCGGGCCCGTGACGAACGAAAGCAATGCTGGTTCAGTTCCACAAGGTACCAGCTCGGGGAAGGGAACAGTTCTGGATTACAAGCGCATCACAGAGGAGCAGGCGAAACTGCAGAGAGACTCGGTGCCCCCGCAAGGCAAGCTGCTCTCATTCGCCATTTACGTTCTAATCATCGGCTTGTTAGTGAGCGTCGTGGTTTATCTCTTGACCGAAAGATCGAACGAGGATGCCCAGAACTCGCCACAGTTTGAGGACGCACTTGCAATCTGGGCACCGTGCATCGTCGCGGTGTGCGATACCCCACGCGAACTGAAGCGTGTTGTGAATGACTTGCGGTACCGCGCGATGACGGGGCGCAACACCGGCCCGACGGTGACCCGCGGTGAACGCATAACAGAGTGGTTGCGGAAAGTTGTCACCGGTCGCAAGGTGGGGGAAGAAACCGTCCAGGGAGTCGATGAAGCTGCGCTGGTGCCCCAAGCAGTGCTTGCGATCTCCGAGCTGCTTATCCTTCCCGATGAAGTCGAGCGATTCCGTGATGAAAAGTACCAGACGGTTGATTCATCGCAGACGAGCCTGTTCAACGAAATGATGGAGGCGAAACGCAAGCACCTGGCGAAGTTTCCTCACTGGCCCTTGGGGGCACTGAAGGTCGAGCGCGCTGCTGCGGACTAAAGACCTGCAAAATCAGGAGTGGGCTCTTGACATAACTCCACTCAGCCCAAAACATGTGAATTTGGGCAGCTACCTCATGCGAGGATCTGACGAATTAGATTAGGTACTTGCAGTCTGCGGCGTAGCGGGGTTTTTGGGCAGAGAGGGTCGCATCATCCCCCAGGCGGACTTGCGCGAGTATACGTAGCAGCAGTGGCATACGGCTACTGGCGTTTAGACCGCTGCCGCGTCTTTCTCGACGCGGCGACCGAGCTTCAGTTCAAGCCACTTTGTGTCACTTTGATCGCCGAGGCGGCTGTCGGCTCATTCGTAAAGTAGATACTGGAAGCCTGGCCAGCGGTACTCTCATTATCTATGACGATTCCGCTGGTTCCACCCGCTTCGGTCACCGGCAAGGGTGCTGCTCCTGGGTCCTGCCGGACCATAATGCAGCCGGTGGTATTCGCGCCAAAGCAGTCGATATTGAGCCCGAAGAAGAAGAAATCGGTTCCGGCGCCCACGTGCGAGTTGAAGAACTCGGTGATCGGCGAGCATCGGGAACGAGTTGACGTAACGATCGGCACGGAAGAGGTTGGGGTGGTGTTCAGAGTGGTCCCGGTGAAACCAAACTGGTACGCGTAGGGCGTGGTGCTCGTCGGCGCAGTTCCACACACGAGGAATTTGCCCGTTGCCGGCGCATTGAAGTAATTGTTGTCGGGAGTGCCGGTATACATGTTGATCGCGGTTCCGCTTGCACTCCCTTGTCCGATGTTTGCCCTGGCCAGCTGCGTCAACGTTGCAGTCGTCGCCTGAACCAGGACTGCGTTGGATCCCGCGTTGCTGGAAACGGCGTACACGACTCCGTTACTGGAGTCGACAATGGGTGCGTCGATGATGGCTGCGCCGGTTGAACCGGTTTGTCCGACTGCTAAAGTCGTCACCCCTCCCCCATTAGAAGAGTTGAACGACAGGAGACGTCCGGCGCTATCTCCAATGAAAACCTTGCCCGTAATTGGATCCAGCACCGGGCCAGTAAGGTTCCTACCCGAAGCGACGGTGACCGGCCACCCGGCAGCAATTTGGGGCGTGCCGTTGAATACGCCCGTGATCTTGTAGACTCGCCCACCGCTATTGCCGACATACACCGTGTCTGTGTTGTAGTCGATCCAGGGTGAAGAGCGCGCATCGCCGGCGCCTAAGGTGATATTGACCATAGATGCAGTGTTGCCGGTACCGGGCACGGCAGGACTGGTTGCCGATGTACCGTTTCCGGCGCCACTCTTCCACGTCAGCACGTGGAACACCGCCTGAGCACCGGTGGTTTCGACGAAACCAATCTTGGTTCCATCGAGAGAAAGAATCGGAGAAGTTGCGATTCGGCCTCCGCCGACGGTGGTGACGTTATAGGAGAAGAGGAAGGAGGGGCCAGCGGTTCCGCAAAGTCCGCCAGGGCCGCTATAAAGATTGTTGAAAGCGACGAGATTAGCTTGGCCGCCAGAGCCGGCCACATTCAGTCCGAACACCACGTAGTCGTTCGCGCAGCTTGGCGTGGCCGAGGTGTCGAAACCAAACTTCGCGGGCGACATCCCCGCCGCGACCCGGGCGTTACCTAAGCTGACGCTCCAATCGTGCTGGGGATTTCCCGGCTCTGCGAAATTAAGCGCCGAAACGGCATGTGCAACGGCGTGCTGGCGAAGCCATTGATGCTCAACCCGGGGTTCCTGCGCCGCAAGGTTCGGGTACCCACTGAGGCCGGATTGTGAAAACACGATATGCCGGTGCGTCCAATCCTGCGGGAGGCTCATGCGCCGATGAGGCTGCGAAGCCACTTGAGCGCCTAAACCGGATATGGCGAGGATAATCAAGGCAAGCCAAAAACAAGCTGGAAGGAGAGCAGACTTTGCATTTACCGATTTCAACCTATCACCCCCGGGCCCAATGCGTGGGACGAGTACTTGCTGCTAGATCTGAGTCATGTCAGTTTTGTTTCTGAAGAGCGACAACCGCGATGCGATGCGGCATAGCATATCACTAGGTACAAACGAGAGCCCAACCCATTTTTCCCAGCCAACTGTGGAAGAAACATCGCAGCGAACCTGTGGGCGGTGAGTTACACACTCAGGCCATGGCTGGTCCTGGACAGCACGGTGCAGTTTCGAGTAACCGGCAATGTCCCCAGGGTGGTTTACCTTGGCGGCTTCACCTACTCCATCGCTGACCTGTATCACCACAGGCACTAACTTGGGAAAATGACTGCCGACCGCCAGTCAATGAGTGCAATCGCCTGGCTTCGCCAGTTAATGATGTAAGCTTGGCGGCGAAGGATTCTGCGCCAAAGACGTTTGCGGTCTCCGCGGGACTGCTCGAACCTAAACACCGCGCTGCCATTGCCAAGGCGATCTGCGTCTACCTGTGGTTCATGAACCGCGTCACTGATGATCGTCCCAAACCCAATGCGAATTGTTACGACGGTGTTGTTCTAGGCGGTCAGCCTGTCAACATCCGACGGATCTCTGCTGAGCTGGGTATACCTATGACACGGTCCGTAAGCACATCGAGCAACTTTCCGCCGGTGGGTACATCCAGCAAAACCACGAGCAGGAAGAGGCATCGTCATACGTCGTAACCAACTCGAAAAAGTGGTCGTGGCGTCGTCGCGGTCGGCAGTCGACCACGGCCAGTGACAAGCGGACCTGTGACCGCTCCGACGGTCCCGCGCGCCCATCAATGGCCGAGGGTGCGACCAGCGTTGGTCCCCTTAATAAGGAAAAAACACAAGCAGTACACGAAATCAAAGGACAAAAGAGTCTCTCGCCTGTCGCGAGAGCGACGCCCGCCATGGTCCTGTTCGACAACTAATCCAAAACCTATACAGAAACAAATTTGGGGTGAATTGCCCATGGGACGGGTCCGAAGCTGCAGCACTCGCACGGCTTCTGAAGTCGAACCCCGGCAGGAGCCAAGCACAAATCGAAACGATGGTGGTGAACAGGTTCTAGTCTGACGGGATTAGCGGCGATCGACCCAGGACGCGGATTCCGCTGATCAGCAGGTACATAGCCGGACCCTTGGATCGGTTTCAACGCGCAAGAACTGCAGTATCGGCGGATGCTGCTGACCCTAAGGAATGGGCGGACGCATTCAACCCAAGAATTACAGGAGGTGATTTGTGAGACCCCAGACACGTGTTACGTGCAACGATATCCCTGTCGTCAGATCCAGGCTTTCGTTGTAGACAATTTCCAGGGCTTACCCTCAGAATGCCCGTCGAAACATTAGATGACACGCCCAGCTGACAGTCTTCTCCGTCCAATGCTGCCGCGTTCACAGGAAAGAGGATGAGTACGGCGGCGAGTCCCGCAACAACAACGGCTTGATGGCCAGCTCCGTTCCACGCGATCGACAGCAGTGGGTGCATAGATATTCCCGGAACAGCATTGTTAATACACCGCACTCAAGTACCAACAAAAGTAGAAACTTTGAGCGGACTTCTTAGATTTTATGTAATGATGGCCTACGCTCTCATTGTTTTCGCCTTGCTTACCGGACGTCCCACTAGCTTCTTCCGGGCGGCTTCACAGATGACCTGCACAGCAGGATGATGAACCTGTCTCTCCACGGTAATGGCATAAAACCGAGCAGCAATCGTAGTAGTGACACCGATTTTGACAAATCCGTATTCCCTCATTTTGTCTTCGATTGCGCTAGCCACGGCGAAAGCGCCCAAACCTTCTTCGGCAAAAACCCTCAGCAATGACAAATCGGCAAACTCGCCTACTACATTCGGTCTCAAATTATGAGAATGGAACCACTCGTCCAGATCGCGTCGTAAGGCTGTGTTGTTCAAAGGGAGTAAAAACGGAGCACCATCCAGGGATCCCGGGAACCTTCTCTTCAATGATCCCAGTGTCTTGGGAGCCATGAAACTAACGCCGCATTCCTCGACGAGATGGTTAAATGCACGAACATTCGCGGCCGGACTTGCGGGAGCATCGGATAAAACGACGTCGACATCATGAACAGCCAGATCGGCGAATAAATGATCCGGGCGATCCTCGCGGCAGACCAGATGCACGGGAGTTGGGAACCTCAATGCGGGCTCGATTAGGCGGTACGCAATAGTCTTGGGGAGAACATCCACTATTCCCACACACAATCTGAGTGGGCGGCCAGTTGGACGATCTCTCATCGTGCTGGTGAATTCCTGACCTAGCGAAAAAATTTCGTCTGCGTAGCGCATCGCGACCCGGCCCATTTCGGTTAGAACCAGCTTGCGACCCGACCGACGCAACAGTTCTTCCCCCAGGTTCTCTTCGAGTTTGCGGATCTGGTTGCTTATCGTCGGCGGCGCGAGTCGAAGTTCTTTGCTCGCCGCCGAGATGCTCCCGGTCCGCGCCACGGTCCAGAAATAGAGCAAGTGGTGGTAGTTAAGCCATTCCATAACAAATGCACCATACTTTCACAAAAGCTTCGTTTTCATCTTAAACTTTCTACTTTTCTAATGCACGTGTGCGGCTTATCACTTAGGTAGACAGACTGGACCTCCTGGTAGGTGCTTATGACGCGGTACATCGCGAGACTAGCCGGCGCCGCAATGCTTCTGCTGGCCGTCGCACAGTTTGCGGAGGCACGCAACAGAAATGACGTACCCAATGCCCCCGCGCAGAGTTCTAAGCACAAACCAACGATCGAGAAAGATGGCCGGGACGATCTCGATGCAATTGGGAACCGCGACATTGGAGGGCGCGGTCTGGGGAACTGGTACTCGATTGAGAAGGAAATCCGGATCGGTAAGGAATATGCCCAGATGATCGACAGCACGGTGAAGCTGGTTCAGGATCCCGTAGTCACGGAATACGTGAACCGGATTGGGCAGAACATCGTGCGAAACTCAGACTCTAAGGTACCGTTCACTATTAAGGTCATTGACGCCAGTGAGGTCAATGCGTTTGCTCTACCGGGCGGATTTCTCTACATCAATTCAGGGCTTCTCCTGGTTGCCGACGAAGAGGCTGAGTTGGCCGGGGTCATCGCACACGAAGTCGCTCATGTAGCGGCCCGGCATGCCACGCGGCAGATGACGCGAGGCAACCTGGCAAATATCGCCTCGATTCCCTTGATCTTTGTCGGTGGGGGCATCGGCTATGCTGCCCGGTCCGCGGCGGGGATCGGGGTACCCATGGGGTTCCTGAAATTCTCACGTGGATTCGAGGACGAAGCCGACTATTTGGGTCTGCAGTATCTATATAAAGCTGGGTACGATCCACAGTCGTTCATGAGTTTTTTCGAGAAGATACACGCGAAAGAGAAACAGAAGCCCGGCACTCTGTCTCAGGTCTTTGCCTCGCACCCCCCGATGGAGAGTCGCATGGCCAAGACCCAGAAGCAGATCGATACCAAGCTCCCGTCTCGTGCCGAATACGTCGTGACCAAGTCTGAATTTGACGAGGCCAGGACGCGTTTGGCTGTGCTGGAGAACCGGCGACGGATTACGGAACCCAAAGACGAAAGACCGACTCTGCGCCGATCTAAAAAGACTACTGATGACGTGAAAAGTGAAGATGATCGGCCGACGTTAAAGCGACGCGACAATCTCCATTGACGCAGAAAAGTGGGCGAGTCATGGCACGACACATGGAAAGCAGCAAGCTAGCTCGGAAGAAAGTGTTGGTTGCTGATTGCCACGAGGACGTATTAATCACGCTGGAGAAGATGCTGGAAGATGCTGGTTTTGACACCACCACGGTCTGGACGGCTAAAGATGCGCTGGAATGTTTGCAGTCACAGGCTTTTGACTTGATTCTGCTTAACGAGTACCTGCCAGACGCAGTATGCGAGGACTTGTTGAATGCACTACACCAAAGAGGGACGCAGATACCGTGCATTGTCATGCAGCCGAGCGCGCCGGAGATTACCGATTTCACTCATCTCGAAGCCTTGGGAGCTCGTGAGATCGTTTACAAGTACGCGTACCGGCAAATTGTTGAGTCAGTCAGCGAGTGTCTTCTTTGCGAGAGGAAGTCCGAAATGGTGGCTTGAACGGGCAGCCAGGTGATCGGACCAAGAAAAGGTGGAGTGACGGACGAAACGGAGATAAGACCATGTTCAGCAATCTTGATGAACAGATCGAAAGCACAGTTGGTGCAAGCCCCGGACGAGAAAGGGTTCTGCGCTTTCTGTTAGTAGCGGCCATTTCCATCGTTGTGTTCGGCGGGCTTTTTGTCGGCATTTGGCTGCTTGAGTTTTGAAAAGGGAGTGGTGTCGTGGAGGGCAGTCTCTACTCCAGAGGAGGGTGGGCTATGGATGCCAACTACATGCTCGCTTGCGGCATTGTGTGGCGCAAAACTGCCGATCCGGAGGCAGGGTGGGAACTGATAGATGGCTTGAAGTCTGGAGACGTCAGCGTTCGTACCATAGCCAAAGCTCTGCTGCTTGAAAACAGCCAGGACTCCATGCTCCTTCTGGAGTGCGCGCTAAAGACGGGAGAATTGATTCCCGAAGCTGCCGGGCCCTGCATGGCCGAGATCATCCGCGGCCAGAGAGCCAATGATTCAGAGAATCTGCGTACACGGCGAGACTTGTTCGACGCGGCCCTCTGGTGAACCGAAACTAGACCATGTAGGAAACCATCGCCATCATCGTTACACTCGGCGGGTTGGAATTCACGCTGTGGCTTTTGGACCGACGTGCCGCGAAAGAGGACCATGAACTGCAGCGCAAGCAACTGGAAATTCTGGATGGGATTTTGACGGAACCGGCGATCCAGAACTCAGAAGACACGATTGGCACCGGGCTACATTCGGCCGGAAATGAGGTGCGAGATGAAAGCACTAGCAACAAGGCCAAAAATCGCACTGAAAAACATACTGTTTGCAACTGATTTTGAGGCACAGGCAAATCGAGCCTTGCCGTTCGCCGTAGCCTTCGCAGAGCATTTCGGAGCGAAGCTCTTCATAGCACATGTCATACCTGAAGCGGCTTATTGTTTCAGCCGCCCGGATTCGGTAGATCGTATTTGGGCAGAGTCCCACGATTATGCCAGGTACAGGCTTGGGCAGATCGTTGGCTCTCTGCAACTCCACGATCGCACTTGCGAAGCTTTGGTAGGCGAAGGCGATCCAGGTGAAGTGATTACCCAGTTCGCACAAACACATGGTGCCGATCTCATAGTCATTGGCACAAGCAGTAGGGCAGGCGTAGGGAAGCTGCTTCTGGGATCGGTTGCCGAGGAGACCATTCGAGTAGCTTCCTGTCCGGTTCTCACAATCGGACCTCATGTGAAAACTGCGTCGCTTACGAGAATTCAGAACATTGTCTGTGCAGTAGATTTTTCTGCTGAGTCTTTGTCCGCAGCCGAGCTGGCCGTGTCGTTAGCTTGCGAGTACCAAGCACAGATCACATTGACGCACGTCCTGGATGAGGTTCTCCAAGAGTATGCCGCGATGCAGGCGATTGAGGTACATCTGCTCGATTTGGTTCCTTTCGAAGCAGAACTTCCACGCAAGCCGGAAGTCATCGTGGAGATCGGTCCGGTTGCGGAATGCATTCTGAACTTGTCGGGGAGACTGTCGGCGGACCTGATCGTAATGGGTGTTCGCGGAATCGGTGCGTTTAGGCAAGTCGCGAGTCATTTCGGGTCGATCACACACAAGGTTATATCTCTGGCGACATGTCCAGTGTTGACCCTGGGCGGACGGCACGAGCCCGGTCAGGGTTAGCCGAAGGAGATGTCATTGCGGGTCCCGATGGATGGGTACCGAAGAATCCGTCTAGCTGGCCAATCGCAGACAATCACATACATATCCTTGGCAACCGGCCTGCACCCGGGGAAGCACCGCCGGGGAACCTCGAAGTTCTCCGGCGTTTCTTAGGGCCGCCAGCGACGCATCTCACTGGGATTGGCCACGATTGCTAGTAAGTCTTTTCGCTAATTGATACCCGACGCGTATCAGCCGCACTGTTCCCATTTCACTCATCTACCCAGGGTCCGGAGTCTGATCGCGTTGTTCGAGAGTGTTGCCATCAACTTACGGCGCACAAGCTCTTGTGACCCTAATCACTGATACAGCACCTGGAAACTCCAATCCTATGAATAGAGGCTAGAGTCAGATTCACTTGTCACGGCTAGGAAGTAGCTTGTAGCGTCCTGACGGTCACCGTATGGACGGTGCAGAGATGAAGCCCACTACATTCATCATTCTTCTTCTTTCCCTGTGTGCTGCCGCACAAACATTTACGCATTATCCCATCCCGTCCCGAACCATTGCTGGAAACGTGTGCACTAGTCCAGACGGGCTTTATGTGTACTTCATGCTGAACACGACGATTGCCCGAATTGACATGGCGGGACGCACCGCTGAATTTCGTGTTCCTGCAGTTGGCAACAACGCTATGAGCTTGGTCGGGTGTTCATTCAGCCCGGCCGGTACCTTGTTCTTCGCAGATCAGAATAGCTACACCGTCTATGCCTTCGAACCCGCTCTGCGTACTTTTAGAAAATTCACCATGGCGGTTCCTCACTCCGAGATGGCGGGTCTGGTATTCCATTCGGATGGGCTACTCTACATCATGGTTTCTGGTAGCAGTGCTATTCAAAGAATGGCGCCCGATGGAACGTTTCTGCCGCCTGTCCTCTTGGCACCCGGTCGATACCCGCATGGTCCCTCGAGTTGTGCTGGAAATGTTTGGTTCGCGGAAAATGCCGCAAATCGACTGGCACTTCTCACTCCGACCGGTATCGTGCAGGAGTTCCTGCTGCCGACCAGCAACTCCAGGCCATTCTCCACTGTATGTGCTCCCGATGGTGGCGTGTACTTCACCTTGAATACCGCCAACAAGATCGGCCGCATCGACACCTCTACTTATTCGATCGTGACATGGTCAATTCCGACACCCAATTCCAAGCCAAAGGGTATTTCATTGTCTAAGTACGGGATTTGCTTCGCGGAAAGTAACGTGAACAAGATCGGCTGCAAGAGTTTGCTGAGCAACGCTATTACCGAGACTAACGTTTCGGTCGCCGGAGCAGCGCCGAACAAACTCGTTTCCGGTCCCGATGGAGCAGTCTGGTTCAGCGAATCTAATGTGAGTTATCTGGCGCGATTTCGCTAGGCAGCTATGAAAGGATCGCAAACTTAAGCAGCCGAAGCCATAAGCAGGAGGTCGAAGGGACCGCATTTGGACAGGTAAAAAGGTGAAGCATGGCGCAAGTCAGGACTAGAATTCGCAACAAGAGTGCCACGCATGTCCTCTATTCATCGTCTACGCCACGGGTGAGCAGGCGGTAACGCCGAACGTTTTCGCCGAAGGAAACCGGTTATGGCCAAAGAAGCTGCACGTTGATGTCGAAATTCAGAAGTCCTGAAGTTGAAATCTCACGTATCTGAAGAATGCTGGCCTCATGCAGGATCGTCGTGATGGCTTCCGCATTTTCTACCGTCTGATGGACCCGCAAAAGGGAGTAAGAAGACAGTTGTTTGAGTTCCTGCGCCCGCTTTTCAAAGGTAACGATTAAATTTAAACGTGATATCGATCGCTCAGGGCGGCGATCAGGGCGGCACTTGCACGTTAGCAAGTGGCGACCGCACCTTGGGTTGGTAAGGATCAAAGCCACGGTACGCGTCTAAGGAGCAGAAGTATGTGTAGGGTTGGAGTGATAGTTCCTCAAGTCCGCCGGCCTGAACGCTTACGGATATTCGAGCGGTTTCTCAGCCTTTGGGTGGGGATCTGTATGGTCGCAGGTATTGTCATTGGCAAGCTGGCGCCGGGTGTCGTTGCTTCTATGCGGGCCGTGGAGTTCGGTCGTGGCAGTCAGGTCAATCTACCGATTGCGGTACTGATCTGGCTAATGATTGTACCGATGATGATGAGAGTAGAGTTCGCGTCCATCAAACGCGTAGGGCAGAATCCACGAGGGTTGCTTGTTACGCTCTTCGTGAACTGGATTGTGAAGCCGTTTTCGATGGCTCTGATCGGTTGGCTCTTTTTCCGATATGTATTTTCCGCTTGGATTAATCCTGTCGATGCGAGTCAATACATCGCCGGTACCATCATTCTCGCGGCGGCGCCATGTACCGCGATGGTGTTTGTATGGTCACACCTCACGGGTGGCGATCCAGCCTACACACTTGTGCAGGTGTCGGTGAACGATCTCATCATGCTTTTCCTGTTCGCTCCAATCGTGCGCTTCCTGGTCGCAGGAGCTTCTACCTTGCACGTTCCCTTTCAGGTTCTGTTGTACTCGGTCGCTGCCTTCATAGTTATCCCGCTGGTGGTCGGAACCGTCCTGCGTCGTTGGTTCATTCGAAGGCACGGCATCGAATGGTTTGAGCGAGAATTGTTACCCCGATTTGCGCCTGTCACCATCAGCGCCTTGCTGGCTACGTTGATACTGATCTTCGCCTTCCAAGCCGACAACATTACGTCCCGATATTTCCACGTTGTTCTCATCGGCGGGCCTATCCTGGTGCAGGTTTATTTCAATGCAGGATTGGCATATAGCCTAATGCGTTTGCTTCGAGTGCAGTACAACGTGGCTGCACCCGGTGCGCTCATCGGAGCAAGTAACTTTTTCGAGTTGGCAGTTGCAACTGCCATTGCGCTTTTCGGGCCAAGTTCAGGAGCAGCTCTTGCGACTGTTGTCGGCGTGCTGGTTGAAGTCCCGGTAATGCTCTCGGTCTGTGGTCTTTGTAATCGCACGCGGCACTGGTTTCGGGGCGTTCAGGAAGTGGCTCGCGCGGCTGTGTAAAGGAGTCACTCAATGCAGGGCTACGAGTGCAGACGGAAGGGCGATACCCGAGATGCTGGGGCTCTTTGCCATTACTGCTCGGCAGCACTCTGCGAGGAGCACCTCTTTCAGATCAAAGCGTCGAGTGTCTCACGGACGAAGAGCGCAGGAGTGTTGTGGAGACCCTGCTGAGGCTGCGTCGTGACAGACCTAAGCTCGACATGCGCGGCGGCATGATCAAAGAATTCCTGGCGCCGCCGGTATCTCCTGACAAATGCATTATTGCCAAGACAACTCTGACCTTATCGGCGGATTTTCACACGCGCGTGGAGCCCTGTAACTTTGGAGGCAACCCCGACTGTTCTCGCTGTGGCTGCATTGCTTCCATGGGCGGTCGGTCACCGTAAACTGGTGGGACCGCTCACAGTGGGACATATCTTTATGGGCTTCCGCTCGCACTGCCGGCTTGGTGCAGCCTGCGAAGAGAAGGTTCCGTAAGCTCGTGGGGGGCGCTGCGTGCCGGCCAAGGGCACACACACGCGAACCAAAGACCTTTTACATGTACTCGAGGGACAATCAGCGAACGGCTACGCTCGTGTGCTAGTCCATCACTCTATAACTTCGAACCATAGATATTGTGAATATTCGTGTAGCCCAACATGCCGAAAATACAGCAGTTCACAACGCGCTGTTACACTGAACGTAATGTCGACGGCAGCGGCAAACGTCCAGCTCGGGAAGCGGATCGCACTCGTTAGCATCGCGGTGAGCGCATGTTTGGCGATTGCCAAAATTCTGATCGGGTGGTTCGCAGGATCCACCTCCGTGGTTGCGGACGGAGCGGAATCGGCCGGCGATGTTTTGGCATCGGGATTCGTGTTCGTAGGCTTCATCCTTGCGGCCCGCCCGCCGGATGAAAATCACCCTTATGGTCATGGCCGGTATGAGACCCTAACTGGGCTTGTGGTCGGTATGATCTTGTTGGTCGGTGGAGTCGGAATCTGCTACCGATCGCTTCGCAATGTGGCCGAGGTGCACGCGCCTCCCGAATCGTATGGCTTTCTTCCCCTGATTGTTTCCCTGGTTGCCAAAGCGGTCTTGTCCGGAGTCAAGTTTCGCTCTGGCCGGCGGATTCATAGTGCTGCGATCATCGCGGATGCTTGGAACGACTTTGTCGACATTATTTCTGCGGCAGTAGCAATGACGGCGCTGGGCCTAACGCTGTGGGACCCAACGCGCTTCTTAGCTGCGGACCACTACGGCGGTTTTGCGGTTGGCGTGATCGTCATATTTACGGCCGTGAACGTTGCAAGAGAAAGCTCAGCCCGCCTTTCCGACATAATGCCCGAGCCGCAGCTCATGCAAGAACTTCGACGGGTTGCTCTTCAAGTACCCGGGGTGGCCGGAGTGGAAAAACTCTTTGCTCGAAATACCGGTCTGCAGTACCACGTCGATCTTCATCTAGAGGTGGATCCCAATCTGACGGTCCATAGAGCTCACGAGATTGCCACGGATGTCAGGTTCGCGATCCGGCGCGAGCTATCCTGGGTGGCGGACGTGCTGGTACATGTCGAACCAGTTCCAGAACGCACGGCCGAGCCGACCTGAGCCGACGTGCGCATCTCAACGCTTCAAGTTCATTATCGGGTCGCCCGGCGAGGGAAGACGCCTCCCCGCGTGACATACGTCGAGTCGCCTAAACCACTGGAGAGCATTCCCCCTGGCCCGACGCCGCACAGTTCAGCGCGTGCATGCGGAGTGGTACCAAACTCTCGCTACCGGGTGTGTGTCGGGAGGAATTGCGGGCATAAGTCGGCTCAAACCACGCGTGGAGATCAGCGCCAGTGAGCAATAGTCCACCTCCGGCGCTGAGTCATCGTTGACGAAGTTAGGGGATTACACTCGTTGATCCTTCTTGGTCGCCTTACGCGGCTTCCAGTGATTAGCGTCAACCAGAATAGGTCCCACAAGCCCGACAACGGCGAGGATACAGACATAGCCAAAAGGACAGTAGCCGTAGGCTTCGATATCCTCCCGAATGCCACGCTTGCGGTCTGACATCTCTCAACTATCTCAATCAGGCGATTACACGCATTCACCGCCAGTCGTGGGGTGTAATGGAGATGTTTCAACAGCTATTCAGGGACGGTTTTCTCAGGCCGAGCGTTGTCGTCCTCTGGCCCTTCTATGAGGATCACCACGGCAGCAGCGAATGCGACCATTATGCTTGCAGCTTTCACATATTGAATAGCAGCGGCAAGCCATGCTGATACCACCCCTTGAAAGGGACTAAGTAGAACACCCGGAATCCATCCAGCGACCAGCACGCGCTCCTTGCCGTGAAGGCTCCGAGGAAAAGCGATACATAGAAAGAACAAGCACGCGTAAAGCGCCACGTTGGCTGTCAAAACGGCCCATGCAGGGAGCAAGTAATCGAGGGGGAGAATCAGTGAAAGTGATGCGGAGACTGCCAGAACGCAGCCCGAACCGTCAACACGGCGATATAGCCAGTCAAGATCACGCCGATTGCGGCAGTGAATCTGCTCCTGATAAACCGAGGCTTCTGCTCCTGTTGGTTCACGTTGAGCGCGATTATCGTGTGATCGAGTTTTCCTAACCGTTCAAACCAAGGCGATTACAGTCAGAACCGCGCTCAGTTAAGTTTCAGCCAAGTACTGCCATCCGCGTGTGCTTCCAACTTGGGAGGGAGAACCCGCAGCACCAAGACTTGAGCAACGATGCCTGCGACCAACGCGAAAGGCAAACCGACAAGCAACCAGCCATTTGCGTTCTCGCCCTGTAATCCTGCGTACATGACATATACCGCAGCGGAAAGGTATGCGGCGAGGAGCAACAGGCGATACCAGTACGGGTAGCCGAGGGGAACCTTACAGTAGGGGCAAGCCTTGCCAGCAGCCTGAAGATGACGGAAGGAGAATCGGAACCCGCACAAAGGGCACTTCAATGGCCGACTGATTTTTTCGGCCCTCTGACGCAGTTCCAGCGAGCGCCCGATAGCCATACTGGCTTCCTCTTCGTACATTCTACGACTCTCGCGCCGTAGATGTTGTAATCAGGCGATTACACGCATTGACTGCTGGTCATTGAGTGAAATAGAGATGTTACGCCCACTATTCCAAAACTCGCGGATTAGGACCAGTGCTCCTTGCCGTTATGACCAGTAGAGCGGCCATGCTTGCAATAACG